>Ga0164290_1000170_pt1 | contig 243281 bp, 208 predicted proteins | sample Micstemetagenome_FD_108782 | JGI IMG/M metagenome (GOLD analysis project Ga0164290, IMG submission 108782) | Contaminated culture microbial community from soil near Moab, Utah, USA - Microcoleus steenstrupii SON62 (Illumina Assembly) | ecosystem: Environmental > Terrestrial > Soil > Soil crust...
AGCAGCACAAGCTACTACACCCTCGGCAAGCTGAAGGTGATGTCGTATGCGGAGAAGAGCTACAAGCTGAGCCTGGTTACAGTCAACAACGCAAAAGCTGATGTCAATGCTTATGCCACAAAGCTCAATGAGATTTACGGACCACTGGGCATCACCTGGCAGGTGAGCAGCGACAACATCAGCTACACGGGCCAGCTGAAAGACTTCTCCAACCGCACAGGGCTCTCCACTTACAATGAAACGATGCGCGCGCTCAATGCCGCATACCGCGAGAAGAAGGGAGAAAGTTTTGACAAGGCCGCGAGCGTCTTATTCATCATTCCTGAATCCGTATCCGGAAGTGATGAAGATCGACGGGGTTTTATGCCGCGTCGTTCACAGTTCGGCTACCTGATGGACGGCGAGCTCAGCGCGTCACAAGCGCCGATCCGCGCGGCACACGAACTTGGTCACGGACGCTTCACGCTCTACCACACCTTCGACGACACCTACGGCGTGACGCGCACGATGGGCGAGACGAGCAACCTGATGGATTACAATGGTGGTACGCACCTGGCCAAATGGCAATGGGACGTTGTGCATGATCCAGCGCTAATTCCCGGAGTATTTGAGGGGGATGGGAGGAGTGCTGCGCTACTTAGTTTCCAGGAGAAGTACTCCCAGTACGCTGACGGAATCACAAACGCTAGTTGCTGGTCTGAGTCATATGAGCGATTTCAGGAGGTGAAAGAGCGCTACGGATCTGAAGCAATTGCCTTATATGCCAGCCTTGTTAAGCTTTATTTATGCGGCACCGATAAAGAAAACTGCAAGGGCGAGGATCCTTTCATCTGCGGGGTGATTAACGCAACGCTGCAAGAACTTGATTGGGTTACGCTCGCGGATGCTGTTTCTGAATTTGAAATATCGAAGGAAGACATCAAGCAACTTCTCGTATGCCTGTCAACGGAAATGCCGCTGGGCACAGGACCGACGAATCCAACATTCCGAGACGTTGCTTTTAAATGCCTTACAGGACGTACATTCACCGAGCTCAAAAACTCAATTAAAGAATTTATTGATGAAAACTGGGATGATCCATACTATCGGGGTCAGGCCACAGTCTACGCACTCACGCTGCTAAGTCCATTAAAGGCAGGCATTATAAAAAAGCTTCAGCGTCTCACGAAGTTTTCACCGAAAGTTGCGAAATTTAAAACGTTGGCTACCGCAAAAAATGCGGATGAGCTTGTAGCGGTCTCGAAGCAGCTGGCTAAGGGAGCGGATGTTCCAGCAGGTCTTGTTAGCAAGCTCACTCAACAAGGATCGACTAAGCTTAGATCGTGGTTAAGTAGTAAAACACTGAACTATGCGGACAATACCGGAGCGAAGTTTTCTGGCACTGCTGCTGAGGCAAAACTTCTCGATGACCTTGACGCTGCGATAGGTAGTCAACGAGTCCTTGAAACTTTGGAGGATGGCCAAGGGAGATTGTCCGTTGTTCTTGAGAGGCCTGGACAAACGAATCAAGTTGTCTCGTTACACTCCACAAGTTCTGGAGACTTCAAATTGACCACATTCGAGCCTGCATACAACGCAAGTTTAAACCCTGGGATTACAGCTCCTGTAAGTGCCAATAGATTAGTTCCTGATTATGCGACTACTCAATACCTGCATTCAATGAATCGTAATAAAGTTATTCGGATCGAGATGTCTGGAAGCCGCGCAGCGGATTTTGCAAGAGCAAACGCTGAACTCGGATTGATGGATAAACCAGCGAACTATACTTGGCACCACCTAGATGACTTTGAAATTGTTAATGGAAAGCCATACTGCACCATGCAACTCGTGCAAAGTTCTGCTCATGGGGGTTCCGGAATTTCTGGAATGGCACATACTGGTTCGGTGGCCCAATGGCGCGCTTTTTTCGGTTCGGGATATTAAGTGTTATAAGTAGATATGAGACTGTTTACGGTTAAAGAAAGGATTCAAGATGCTGAGTTTTTGTTTCTTGAAAACGAAACAAAATTGACATTGCCAAACTCTTTTAAGTCATTTTTGAAGGTATACGGAGGACTCGCTATAACTGAGAATAACTTCTTCACAAAATTTGGCGCTGAACTATTTCAAGTGGGTCAATTTATGATGTTTGACGAAATCCTAAATCTAACAAAGGAACTTTGGCTTATTCACCACCGCCACCTAATTCCCTTTGCCTTTGACCCAGGTGGTTGGCATTTTTGCCTATGTATGGACAACGGAATAGACAGCGGCGGAATATTCGTTAACAGATGGACAGATCATCTGCGCGAAAATCAATTGATCAAAATTGCGAATAGTTTTGAGGAATTCATTGAGGGTTTAACAAGCTCGCAAGAAGGCGCCTAATGGTGCCCTTCTCGTGATACAGGGATATCGTGGATGATCTGGCTAAGGGAGCGGATGATGTTGCTGAAATTACAACAGCCCTTGTACGCAGTGGAGAAGACTTTACAGTCCTTACCAATGCACGTAAGCTTCCGGGTACTGCCACGGGAAACGGCAAGATTATTACAGGAAAATGGCTACGAGGAACTGAAGGTAATACAGGATTATTTCCCAAAGCGATAGCTGATAAATTGAAGGTCATGCAATTCAAAAACTTTGATGAGTTTAGAGCAGCATTTTGGAAGGAGGTTGCCAAGGATCCTACATGGATAATCTTTACATCGTAACTCCGAAATACCATAAAGAAATTTTAAATCCGGCCTACCATTACGGATACGGCTATTAAGTATTGTACACATGGCGATGACAAGAGAAGAGTTAATTGAATTAGGCTACCGAATATTAGACTTTGAAGGCACAGATGAAGATCATACAGATCTCATGCTGCTCTTCGATAGAAACGTACCGCATCCAAAAGGTTCAAGCTTGTTTTTTTACCCAGAAAATTTCAATGCACGTAAGGGTGACAGATCAAAGTACAATCCCACGGTTGAAGAAGTAGTCGATAAGGCGCTAAGTTACAAACCTATTCAACTGTGACCTCCTCGCTCAGCAGAAGCTCCCCAACAGGGGGACACTGTGCATTGGTTAAGCCAGTTTTTTGGCAGACAAGGCTCACGTTACTTTAGATATTCCCTAAAAATTGTACCAATGATATCGTGGAGAATACAATGTGGCTTGCCGTCGAGTGCGGCATTTCAACTTTAAAACGAATTCAGCCGAATGCACCACACGAGTTTGCGCCCAAATTCTTGTAATTTAGTTAAGTCCTTCTTCTAAGGTTCATCTTAAAGAAAGCGCATGTTTACGATAAGCCTCCTGTACTCCGTATAAACATTTTGAATGAAGCCAAAGACCAAGCTGAGGCAGCTACTTTAAGCAGGTACCGGAAACAATCGTTGAAAAGGTCTACGATGAGTCTCTAAGCCATTTCAAAACCTTAAGAGCAGGGACTACAAAATGGGGTATTGGAAAAGAATATACAGATGTTTTAAACAAACTTTCTGAATCAGATAAAGATATTCTGTACAAACTTCATGAGAGTACAATCAGCGCAGCAATATTTTCATTCATGCAAATTTTTGAAGATCACCCTCAATTCAAAATTGTTCATGAGGAAAATGGGCAGCAGGTAGATTTGAATAGAATAAGTGAGATGTTAAAGGCAGAACACCATAGCTGGATCAAGCGATTCAGCAAAGAAATAAAAGGCCGAAAGCCCGAGTTGATCGGGCTTTTTGCTTAGCAGTGGACACTGCCCAATTAAGTGGGCGCCCGTCCGCTTCTGAGCAACCCGACGGTAATCCTACATTCACCCCGCGCGAGGGACAGCAGTGGAAATACTGCCTGCAACTTTACAAGTAAATAAATACTTCGCGTTATTGCAGGCAGTATTGCAACGAATGGCCCGACCCGGAGTGCCTTCCTCCACGCTGACTAAAACATTTATGTCGACAAGGCACGGAGGGTCGCGCCCAAATTCTCCTCGTTATCATCAAAAAATTTCTACCACAAAAAAGGCGCCTTCATAGACGCCTCTTCTGTACAAGTGTCAAGTGCCCTCAGAACTTATGTCGCACGAAGGCTTCCATCGCTTCGTACTCGGCAAGGCCAAGTGCATTATAGGCGGCAGCGGTTGCGTGATTGCGATCTTCCGCACGCATCCAGAATTCACGCTTGTCACTGCCGGGGAACATGGCACTGTCCTTCTGCGACTGGTGCTTAAATACTGCACGACGCTTGCGCATCAATTCGTCCGGGCTCAGCGGCACCGCCATCTCAATTTGATCAATATCCCACTCCTGCCAGGCACCTCTGTACAACCACAACCAGCAATCTTTCATAAAGTCTTTTTCCTTTAAACGACGCACAGCCTCTAACACCGCAGCCAAACAAACGCGGTGCGTTCCGTGAGGATCCGACAAGTCACCCGCTGCGTATATCTGGTGAGGCTTAATCTTCTCGATCAATTCCATTGTGATGCGAATGTCTTCTTCACCCAACGGTTTCTTCTTCACGGCACCTGTTTCATAGAATGGCATATCGAGAAAGTGCATCTGCTCGTCCGGTATGCCCACATATCGTCCTCCTGCTTTTGCTTCTCCCCTTCTGATTAATCCTTTAATTGAAAGAACTTCTTTTGAGTCATTATCACCGGGCGCTTTGTCACGAATGGACTTCACAATCTTTTGATAAAACTTCTCTCCTTCTTCTTCACTCAATCCAAACTGTTCGTTGAAGTCACGCACGAAATCCGCAAAGCGAACGGCATCGTCGTCAAACACGGCAATGTTTCCGGAGGTCTGATACGCCACATGGACTTCATGACCTTGATCCACCAGGCGGATGAATGTACCGCCCATCGAGATCACGTCGTCGTCAGGATGTGGCGAAAAAATGATAACGCGCTTGGGGAAAGGTGTCGCCCGTTCAGGTCGTTTTGAATCGTCGGCATTGGGCTTACCTCCCGGCCAACCGGTGATGGTATGTTGCAGATAATTGAATACTTTGATATTCACCTGGTAGGCTGAACCGTATTCCGTGATGATGTCGCCCATACCATGCTCCATGTAGTCGAGATTGGTGAGCTTCAGCACCGGCTTGCCAACTTTCTGACACAGCCACACCACCGCTTTGCGAATCAGTCGATCATCCCAGTCCACGCTGTCGATCAACCATGGTGTTTTCTTACGTACAAGTTCTGAGCTTGATGCTTCGTCAAGCACCACAAGACAGTCGGAATGTTTCTGCAGAAACGACGAAGGAATCTGGTCGGTTACTGGTCCTTCAACGGCTTTCTTGATCACAGCTGCCTTGCCTTCGCCCCAGGCCATCATAAATACTTTGCGTGATTTCAGGATCGATCCCACACCCATCGTGATCGCTTTGCGCGGAACATTTTCCTCGCCGAAGAAATCGCTGGCCGCATCAATGCGCGTCACCTGATCAAGGGTGACCAGACGCGTTAATGACTTTTCAGTGGAACCGGGTTCGTTGAAACCAATATGCCCTGTGCGACCAATACCAAGAATCTGAATGTCGATACCACCGAGTGAATCAATTTTCTGTTCATATGCGCGACAGTAGTCACCAACTTTTTCCTTCGGCAGTGTTCCATCAGGAATGTTGATGTTATCTTTTGGAATATCAATGTGGTTGAAGAGGTGCTCACCCATGAACCGGACGTAGCTCTGAATTGAATTCGGCTGCATCGGGTAATACTCGTCGAGGTTGAAGGTGTACACGTTTTTAAAGCTCAATCCCTTTTTGTGCAAATCGACCAGCTCGGCGTATAAGCGTGTCGGCGTTGAACCGGTCGCAAGTCCCAGCACAACATGTTTGTTTTGCTTTTGGCGTTCACGGATGAGTGCGGCAATTTCACCAGCAACAAATCGCGAGGCGTCTTCCGATGTAGAAAACACCCGAACAGGAATTTTTTCGAAGGCAGCGACGTCTTGGCTCATAAGAGGTATATTGGTTGTTCGATTAGTAAAGTATCAAAAAAACCGCTAAAAATGCAAGTGTTTGCGGTAACACACTTTCCATGGAGCTGAAAACCACGCTGAATTTAACCCCTTCTCACACATCAGTTTCTTACCCGGCAAGCTTTGTCACCATCGGTTCGTGTTTTGCCCTCGCCATGGGAAAACGGCTGAAAAATTTTAAGCACAAGGTGCTGCAGAACCCATTTGGAACGATTTATAACCCCATTTCGATTCACGAGCTCCTGATTTTCGCCCTGAGCGGCGAAAGACCAGACGAGGCCACGTACCTCCGCAGGGATGGAATTTACTTCAATTACCTCGTACACTCGGAGGTATCTCATCCTTCAGAAAAAAAACTTCGCGAGGCTATCGATGAACGCCTGCTCGAGACTAAAACAGCACTCGAAACGGCAGAAGTGCTGATGATGACGTATGGCACTGCCCTCGCCTACCGGTACCGCGATGCGATCGTTTCGAACTGCCACAAGATGCCAGCGTCTATGTTCACGCGCGATGTGCTGTCGGCGGATTCAATTACCGAATCTTTTGAAAAATTCCTGAGGCTGGTGAAGGACGCGAATCCCAACCTGCGCATCATCGTGACAGTCAGCCCGGTTCGGCATCTCAAAGATACGATCGAACTGAATGCCGTGAGCAAGAGTATTTTGCGCGTTGCCTGCCATCAAATAATCAACCGATGTGCTGGGGTTGAGTACTTTCCAGCGTATGAATTCATGATGGATGATTTGCGTGATTATCGTTTCTATCAGCAGGATATGATTCACCCAACTGAACAAGCTGAAGAATATATCTGGGAAAAATTCAGCGACAGATATTTCTCTCTGGAAACACGAAATCTTATGAAAGAATGGTCGCGCGTTTGCAGCGCACTGGCGCATAAGCCTTTTCATCCGGCCACTGCCGCACATCGTCGCTTTCTGGAAACGTTACTCGAACAACTCACTCAATTGGGCGATAAAGTTGACACCCGCGAGGAAATAATATCGGTGAAAAAACAATTGGAGGTTCTGGATTCAATTCAGGAATAATTTATTTCTTGAGGGACAATTAAAAGACATGGCATCATCAGGAAAAGCAAATCGACTCATCAATGCAACTTCCCCCTACCTGCTTCAACACGCTTACAATCCTGTCGACTGGTATGAATGGTCGGAAGAAGCGTTGACCAAAGCACGGAATGAAGACAAACCAATTTTGGTCAGCATTGGATATTCGTCTTGCCATTGGTGCCACGTGATGGAACGCGAAGTGTTTGAGAAAGAAAACATCGCCGGCATCATGAACGATGCGTTGATTTGCATCAAGGTTGATCGTGAAGAGCGCCCGGACATTGACTCGGTTTACATGGAAGCTGTGCAGGCCATGGGAATTCACGGAGGCTGGCCATTGAATGTTTTTCTCACGCCCGATCAAAAACCTTTCTACGGCGGCACTTACTTTCCTCCTGATCAATGGGTGAATGTGATCCGCGGCATTCACAACGCCTATGCGACACGCAGGGACGAGATCAATGCCTCGGCCGAAGAACTGACCGCCATACTTTCGAACCAGGAAACAGCGCGGTACAAGAAAGCATATGCATTTCAGGAGCTTAATGAAGAACTGGGGCAAATGTATTCGAAGCTGGCGAAAGCGTTCGATCGCAAATGGGGCGGCCTTGACAAAGCACCCAAGTTTATCATGCCGACGGTCTGGATGTGGCTGTTGCGCTACTACAAAGCTACCGGCAATCAGGAGGCTCTGGATCAACTTACCCTGACGTTAAAGAAAGTTGCATGGGGTGGAGTTTATGATCAGGTGGGCGGTGGCTTCGCGCGTTATTCTGTGGATGGATACTGGCATGTACCACATTTCGAAAAAATGTTATACGACAACGCCCAGCTGATGACTTTGTACGCTGAAGCTTATGCGGTAACTCATGATCCACTTTTCAAAACAGTCGTCGAAGAAACGTTTGGCTGGCTGCGCAGGGAAATGCTCCATCCGGATGGTGGATTCTTTTCAGCACTTGATGCGGACAGCGAAGGCGTAGAAGGAAAATTTTATGTGTGGACCAAAGCAGAAATTCAACAGATCCTCGGAGCAGATGCTGAAATTTTTGGTGACTATTACAACGTCAAGGAAGGCAACGGAAACTGGGAACACGGCAACAATGTGTTGATGCAGACCTCTCCGGATAAAACATTTTCAGAGCGGCTGAACATATCGGAGGATGCCTGGCGTGCAAAAGTACGCGAGTGGAAATCGACCCTGCTTGCTGAGCGGAGCAAAAGAATTGCACCTGGGCTTGACGATAAGATATTGACGTCGTGGAATGCGATGATGGTGACGGGACTCGGCGACGCTTACCAATACCTCGGCGACGAGCAGTATTTGATCGCCGCTCTACGAACGATGCGTTTTATTGAAAACGAATTGATGGAAGGAGAAGTCATTCATCGTTCATTCAAAGACAAACGAAGCAACATCACCGGTTTCCTCGACGATTATGCGCTGATGATTCAGGCTTGTCTGAAACTTTATCAGGTGACGTTTGATGAGTATTGGCTGTCCCGTGCTGAATTCCTGACACGATATGTCCTCGAACAATTTGCCGACAAAGACGACGGTTTCTTTTATTTCACGTCTTCCAGCAGTGAGCCTCTAATCGCACGGAGAAAAGAATTATTTGACAACGTGATACCTTCGTCAAACTCGGTGATGGTTCGCAACCTCTATCACCTTGGGACGCTACTCGGCAACAATGAATTTACCCAACACGCCGAAAGTCTCACTACATCGCTGAGTCACTTGATTCTCGCGGAGCCAAACTATATGAGCCATTGGGGAATCGCTTATCTGGAAATGAAAAAAGGCCTTGCCGAAGTGGTTTTTGCCGGAGAAGATTTGAGAGAAATGAACTTGCGGTTTCATCACGGGTTTCAACCGTTCTCGCTCACGCTGGGTCATCACGAAAGAACGCGCCTTCCCCTGGTGGAGAACAAGTCAGCCATTGATGGACAAGCGACCATTTATGTCTGCTTCAACAAGACTTGTCAAAAACCAGTACACAACATTGAAGAAGCGATCGCGCAGCTGCCTTAGTTCTCGATGTACGCCGATACGGAGAAACGCTGAACGGGATTCCGCGGATCGTTGGAGTAGATGGTGACCGCTTTCGTATTCGTACCTTTTCTGTCGGCTCCGTTGAAACTAACCTGGACCATCGTGGTCTCTCCAGGCTTCAGTACTTTTTTCGTTGCACTCACAGTCACACAAGTGCAATTGCTTTGAAGCGACTTCAATACAAGATCTTTTTTTCCGGTGTTGGTAACGCTGAGCTCTTTCGTCATGGTAGCGGATGAGCTGAACCGACCCATTTCAAGCGACTGGTCTGAAAGACGCATCTGCGGCGCCTTCGACAATTCTTCTGGTGTTAAAGTCGGGAAGAAATCTTCAATCGTGGCAAGGACTGAAAATGATTTCACAGGAGACGAAGGATCGTCCGTCTTCAATTCAACATTGTCGGACTGAAACCCGTATTGATTTTTTGCAAAGCCATTGTACTTCACCCGGATAATCCCTTTTCCACCAACGGGCAAAGTTGCCGGAACAACCTCGACCTTGATGTACTTCGGAGCCGTCACCTCTCCCGAAAAACTTAAAGGCTTGCTGCCTGCATTTGAAATGTCAAATTCTTTTACCGCCCATTCATCTTTCATGAACACCTTGCCCATGTTAAACGATCCTGATTTTAATTTCAGATTTCCATTCGCCACAACGTATTCATGGTCGCTCTCACCGGTTGTTCCATCGGAGACAACATTGCCCTTGATATACAAAATGGTTGGCGCGGGTTCGATGTCGGTCGTGACGGTCAGTGATTTATTAAAAAATCCCGGACGACCCTGAGGATTAAAACTTGCGGTGATGGTTCCTGTTTTTCCTGGGGGAATAAGCTCCTTTGTCCAGTTCGGCGTTGTGCATCCGCACGACGGTTGTACCGATACAATTTTTACCGGCCTGTTGCTGGCATTCGTGAATATGAAATCATGCGTAACAGGGCCGTTCTGCTCCGGTACCTTCCCAAAATCGTAGGTCTCCTCACGAAACTGGAGCTGTTTAGCCAGCTGGGCTTGAGAGACGGTCGCAAAGCAAATGAATCCGATAAACAAAACTATCCTGGTCATGAAGAGAAATTTTTCAGCGCAAAGTTAACGAAAACGCCCTCTAAAAATTGGAAAGGCTGCCAAAAGCTTTGTGTTTGTAACATTTTAATTTTCTTTGCAGCAACTATGGCCCGAATTCTCACCGGTATACAGAGCAGCGGACGCCCTCATTTGGGTAACCTGCTTGGCGCAATCATACCTGCGATCCAACTCTCCAGGAAGCCTGGCAACGAGTCCATGTTTTTTATTGCTGACCTGCATTCGCTGACGACCATCAAGGATGCGGAGACTCGCATCAATAATGTGCGTGCCGTAGCTGCGGCATGGCTGGCTTTTGGGTTCGATATTGAGAAGAACTACCTGTACCGCCAGTCGCGCATACCTGAAGTATGCGAGCTCGCATGGTACCTCAACTGCTTTGCTCCTTACCCCATGCTTGCCAATGCGCATTCATTTAAGGATAAATCCGACAGGCTCGCTGATGTCAATGCAGGACTATTTACTTATCCTGTCTTGATGACCGCCGATATCGTGCTGTACGATGCCGAATTTGTTCCTGTCGGAAAAGACCAGCGTCAGCATCTTGAAATTGCAAGAGATATTGCCCAGGCGTTTAATCTTCAATACGGGGATACATTTGTATTACCCGAAGCAAAAATTGAGGAGCAGGTCATGACCGTTCCTGGAACCGACGGACAAAAGATGAGCAAGTCTTACGGGAACATCATTGATATTTTCCTGCCGGAGAAAGAATTGCGCAAGCAGATCATGAGTATCGTGACCGACAGTACGCCCCTCGAAGCTCCGAAGAATCCCGACACCGATCACGTATTTGCCATTTATCAATTGCTCGCGACAGCAGAGCAGAAAGAGTCGTTGAGAAGTAAATACCTCAACGGCAACTACGGTTACGGCCACGCGAAGCAGGAGCTGTTCGAACTTATCCTCGAAAGCTATAAAACTCAGCGCGAGGAATTCACCTATCTCATGAACAACGTCGGAGATCTGGAAAAGAAACTGGAGCAGGGCGAAGCGAAAGCGCGCGTCATAGCGGCTGCCGTGCTCGACCGGGTCCGAAAAAAATTAGGATACAAATAAAGAATAAACGGCGGCAGCAGTGCCGCTTTTATTTTGCCGTCCAGAGTACTTCCTGCTTGTCTTTCCCGATGAGCAGAATGATGCGGGCAGGGCCTCCCACAATCTGGAGTTTCGTTTCCTTTCCGGCGTACTTGTCGGTTTCCACTGGCACACCTTTTCCGATGTAGGCAATGGGCATCAATACGTCCGTGTCAGAGGCAATTGCATCATGGACATGCTGGAGTGCTTCCTCCAGATACTCACCAAACTCATCCTGAAAATCGTCCTCCAAATCGTGCAGTTCTTCTTCCAGATCGTCGTATTTGGGATTGTTGTAATCGATCTTTCCGAGTTCGTCACGCTTGCTGAGTATTTGCTGGATGGCCTGTTCAAGTTGTTTCAAATCCATAGTTCAATTTTTCGTAAAGATTAAAGAAATCAATCAATATCAAAAACAGTAATTCCCGACTAAATCAAATTTCCCACGGACACCGGCTTTGCTCCCGGAAAAATGGGCTGCATTCTTTTCACATTCGATTGCATCGGCGTATTTTTGAACAAATTTCAACGCCATGCAGGAAGATTTTCTGCCCATCCTGGGCACCGACCACATTGAGTTCTATGTTGGCAACGCCAAGCAGTCCGCACTGTTCTACCAGCACACGATGGGTTTCGAACTCGTGGCATATTCGGGACCAGAGACGGGGGTTCGGGAGCGGGCTTCCTATGTGCTGCAACAAAACAAAATCCGTTTTGTGCTCACCACGGCGTTGATTCCCAATTCGCCGATAGCGGCACACGTTGCGAAGCACGGCGACGGTGTCAAGGTACTTGCGCTCTGGGTTGATGATGCGCGGAAGTCATTTCAGGAGACGATCTCGCGTGGCGCGGAACCCGTGATGGAGCCGATTGAGCTGAAGGATGAGCACGGGAGTGTCGTCATGGCATCGATTCAAACTTATGGGGAGACAATACATACGTTCGTAGAGCGCAAGAATTATAAAGGTCCGTTCCTGCCGGGATTTGTAGCCCGAAAGAGTTCTGCAACGGTCACCCCTATTGGTCTGAAGCATGTCGACCACTGCGTGGGGAACGTCGAACTTGGCAAGATGAATTACTGGGTTGATTTTTATAAGAAAGTGATGGGCTTTGATTTACTGCTCACCTTTGATGATAAAGACATTTCCACCGAGTACAGCGCATTGATGTCCAAGGTGGTTTCCAATGGGAACGGATACATCAAGTTTCCCATTAATGAACCTGCCCAGGGTAAGAAGAAATCACAAATTGAAGAGTACCTCGACTTTTACGGCGGGCCGGGAGTTCAGCACATTGCCATTGCCACAGATGATATCGTCCATACGGTCGGAGAATTGCGCCGCCGCGGCATGGAATTTTTATATGTCCCGGAGACTTATTATGAAGATGTACTCGACCGCGTGGGAAGTATCAGCGAAGACATCAAGGAATTGAAAAAGCTGAACATTCTCATCGACCGCGACGAAGAAGGTTACTTACTTCAGATCTTCACCAAACCCATTCAGGACAGGCCAACTGTCTTTTTTGAAATCATCGAGCGCAATGGTGCGAAATCATTCGGCAAAGGAAACTTCAAAGCGTTATTTGAATCCATCGAACGGGAACAGGAGCTTCGCGGCAACCTGTAATTTTCCTTTTGTTAAGTTTTGCTTCGGCCGGGTTTTATTGACCCGGCTTTTTTATTTTTGAACCTTAAACTATCGACACCCATGTCTGAATTACTGCAACAAGTGAGAGAAAAAGCACAAACCTGGCTCAACAGCCCGGTCATTGACGACAACACGAAACAGCTCGTACGTGAGTTGATGCAGCAACAGGAGCCTCGCGAGTTGATAGATAACTTTTACAAAGATCTCGAGTTTGGCACGGGTGGACTACGTGGCGTGATGGGTGCCGGTTCCAATTGTATGAATCAATATACGGTTGGCATTGCCACACAGGGGTTGGCGAACTATCTGAACAAGACTTATCCCAATCAAAAGATCAAAGTTGCACTGGCACACGACAGCCGAAATAACAGTAAGTTTTTCACTCAGGTCACGGCAGATGTGTTTTCAGCAAATGGAATTGAGGTTCACGTATTTCCTGAACTCCGCCCCACTCCCCTGTTGTCATTTGCCATTCGCTATCTGAAATGTCATTCCGGTATCGTCATCACGGCTTCTCACAATCCTAAGGAATATAATGGCTACAAAGCCTACTGGAGTGACGGCGCACAGGTTGTGCCTCCACACGATAAAAACATCATCACCGAAATCAAAAACATATCTTCATTCGAAGAAGTGAAATTCCAGCGCAACGCCAGCCTGATACACAACATCGGGCCGGAAGTGGAAAAAGCATATTATGATGAAGTAAAAAGATTGATTCCCAATAAAGAAGTTATCCAAAGAAATGCCGGAATACCCCTGGTGTACTCCAGCATTCACGGAGCTGGAATCACGATGGTACCCGCTTGTCTTCGACATATCGGTTTCAATAATATCCACGTCGTTGCTGAACAGGAAGTTCCGGATGGCAACTTCCCAACGGTTCATTCGCCCAATCCGGAAGAGCAATCAGCGATGGAGATGGTTATCGCCAAGGGAAAAGCCGCAGGTGCTTCGATGGTGATGGCCACCGACCCGGATACCGATCGCGTTGGTATTGGGGTGCGAAAGTCTGATGGCGAATATGTTTTGCTGAATGGAAATCAGGCTTTCTCGCTGATGATGTATTTCATTATGAAGAACGTCCGTGAAACAAAAAATGCGTACATCGCGAAAACCATCGTGACCTCCGAACTTGTCGACACGATGGCGGATAAACTTGGAATCAAATGCTATAATACGCTGACAGGATTTAAATACATCGCTGAACTGATGGGCAAACTGGAGGGAAAGGAAACCTTCATTGCGGCAGGTGAAGAAAGCTATGGCTACATGGTCGGTGATTTTGTCCGTGACAAAGATGCGGTATCGGCCTGTGCATTTTTCGCGGCTCTTGCCGCCAGCGCAGCACACGAGAAGAAGTCGCTCTTTGACTCATTGATTGACATGTACCTGGAGTTCGGATTCTATAAGGAAAGCTTATTAAACCTGACGAAAAAAGGACAGCAGGGTGAGCAGGAAATCAAGGCCATGATGCAAAAATTCCGTAACAATCCTCCGAAAGACATCAACGGCAGCAGAGTCACAAGACAATTGGACTATCAATCGCTGGTGGAGAAAAATCTATTGACAGGTGCGGAGAAGAAACTGGAGTTCCCGAAATCTGATGTGTTACAATTCTACCTCGAAGATGGAACAAAAGTCTCGGTACGACCTTCCGGTACGGAGCCAAAAATTAAATTTTATATCAGCGTCAACACAACTTTGGAGAGTCGCAGTGCGTTCGTGGCAGTTGATGCTCAACTGAACCAACGAATTAAAGCGATTGAGAATTATCTCCTGAATGCCTGATATGCTCCAAACCCTCGCACAACTATACGCCCGCGATCTCGACAAACTGTATGAAGAGATAGAATCATTTACCGATGAGAAATCGCTTTGGAAAATTTCCGGAGACATCAAGAATCCGTCAGGAAATCTTGCCCTCCACCTTTGCGGCAATCTCCAGCACTTCATTGGTAACTTCCTTGGTGGAATAGACTATGTACGGAAACGTGACTACGAGTTCAGCGCCAGAGATGTTGCTCGTACAGAACTGCTCAACGAAATACAAAAGACGAAAAAAGTAGTCGTAAAAACGCTGGAGGAAATGTCGCCGTTGTTATTGCAACAGGAATATCCCGTGGTTGTGTTTAAAGAGCCCATGACGGTGGAATATTTCCTGTTTCATCTGCTCGCTCATTTAAGCTACCACACCGGGCAGATCAATTATCACCGCCGGATTCTGGGAAATAATTAATCCCAGCGTCCTTTGCCCCGGGAAATGCTGTATCGACCAGAGCCAAGAAGAAATATGGCAACCGCAGTAGCAAAGTAGAATACATTCAGTTCAATCATCCAGCCGCCAAAATCGCTGCGCGAGAACATAATGTCCCTGTGCGCAAGCAACACCGATAACAACATATTCAAGGCGATGAACACGGCGGCAATCCTTGCCTTAAATCCGGCGATGACCAGCAACGGAGCGAAAAATTCTCCGATGTAATTACCAAAAGCGAGAAACGTTGGAAGGCCGTTATCTTTCAGGATATTCTCAATGTGAGGAACACCTGTCTCGAATAAACTTCTTGACCCGTGGAGAATAAGTAAGCCTCCACAACAAAGACGCACCAGAAGTTTACCAATATCCTCGCGCATAAACGAATGATGGATTACTGAATTAATGACACTGTCTGTGCACTGCCGGCCGACGGGTAGTCAAACAATCCGTGCTTCTTGATGGCAAGCTCGACTTTGTGCGGAACGAACTTCTCCCAGCCTCCTTCGCCTTTCTTGATCATGGCCAGTACATTGTCCGAGATGATGTGGAGATTGTCGACATCCGCATCCTCGATATCTTCCATTTTATTGTTATCCATCAGGTAGGCAAACAATCCCTTCAAATGAACAGGAAGCTCAGCTTCAAAGTCCTTTAGCTTGTACAGACCCGCTCCGTCTTTCCGAAGCGCCGGATAAATGTATAGCTTGATGTTTGATCCGAACAATGACGCAAAGCATTCAAGGATTCCACCACGAATGTTCTCATACGTCTTCTCCTCAAACACTTTTTGCAAGGCATAGATCCCCATCACAATACCAATCTTCTTGCCTCGGGTGATTCGGGAGAGATAATCGACCAATCGGTAGTATTCAAAATAATTAGAGATCAACACATTTTGCCCAAGAGAGCAGATGATGTCGGCACGATGGAGAAAATCCCGTTCGTCAACTTTACCGTCGGAGCTGAGATCGTTCAGGGTAAGTTCTGTAATCAGCACCATCTTCGACTTGTCAACGTCTGGTTCCTGTTTGAAAAGACGCCGCGAAGAAAACAACATATCCACATTCACGTGGGTAGGCGGCCTGAACCGACCACGAAGCACAAGTACATTGCGTTTATACAATTCATCTGACGGCTGAAGTACATTGCCGTCGGGGCCGAACATGGCGGCCTTCGTCAGGCCGTTTTTCACGAGCTTCAAGGCCATCAACCGGTTATCGACGTGCTTGAAGTCGGGTCCGCCGAGCCGGAACATGTCGATCTCAATCCGGCGGATGGTGAGGCCATCGAGGATAGACATCAGAATCTCCTCAGGGTCGCTCATGAACATGCAGCCATAGAGCATATTCACACCGACAATACCCAAAGCCAGCTGTTGCTGAAGCGGGTCATTGTCGTGCATCTTCACGTGGATCACGCACTCATTGGGTTCACTTTTCGGATGCAATTGAAACCGAAGGCCCATCCATCCGTGACCTTGATTTGTTCTTTCGTAGTTGAGAATTTCAACCGTATCTGCAAAGGCGAAGAAGCGGGTTGACTCAATCCGATTTGGAAGACGCTCCGGCAGCAATACATATTCATGGTCGAGCATCTGTATAAGCCGATCCTCGCACACATACCGGTCGCAAACGCCGTAAATGGCGTCGCTGAACTTCATGTCATAGGCTGAGATGGTCTTTGCTATCGTACCCGAAGCACCTCCTACTTTAAAAAAGTTTGCGGCCACTTCCTGCCCTGCGCCAATCTCTGCAAAAGACCCATAAATGGCTTTGCTGAGGTTGATACGAAGCGCTTTTTCCTGTGTTGTTAACTTCCTGAAATCATCCATACACGACCTCCTGGATACTGTGGTAAGTTATATAAAATGCCTTCATGACCGGCTGTAATTTTGAAAAATAACATACCGGTCACATCAAGTAACTTGAAATCGTAAGAATAGGTTTAGGTCAGTGGGCAGAACAGAACGACAAATTCAGCCGGGTCATGCGAGCACAAAACGCTCACGCGCCTCGCGCTTGATTTCGTCCCATTCGTCGGGCGGTGGCGGGGTGCCGCGATCAAACTCATCCAGCAACCAGTGAACGAGTTCTTTTTTCATTCCAAACTTCGCAACGGCCTCTTCGCAGAACTCTATCTCATGCTGGTCAACGACATCATCTGCGTACACCATCAGGATGAGATCGTACAACAAATTCATTTTATCGTTGTGATTGTCCGGAACGTTGACCTCGAACTTCTCATCGGTATCAATGAGGGTTTGAATTTGCCGGTCCTTCAAGCCGTACTTCTTCCCGATTTTAAACAACAGCTGCTCTTCCTTCGGGTGCATTGTCCCGTCCGACTTCGCAAGCGCGAGCAGGTTTTTAATGTGATTCTTCTTGTACGACAGATACTGATGTTCGAAAAACCCAATCATAGAAGTGAGGTCTTGGTTGCAGCTATAAAGTTAATCGTTCCTTTGGAAACACCATATTTAATCAACCCAATCGGCAACGAACAGGTTGGTATTCCGGGTTCCGCCATTGTTGCGATTCGATGAGAATACGAGCTTCTTTCCATCGTAGGAAAACATCGGAAAAGAATCAAATACGCCGTCATAGGTGACCTGCTCCAGGCCAGAACCATCCAGGTTCATCATGAAGATATTAAACTGAAATCCTCGCGTTGATTTGTGGTTGGAAGAAAACAGAATCTTCTTACCCGAAGGGTGAAAGAACGGCGCCCAGTTTGCCTTGCCCAGGTTGGTAATTTGTTTCAGGTCGCTTCCGTCGGCGTTGCAAATAAAAATTTCCATTTCAGTTGGCGCCACGAGCCCCTGCTTCAGGAAGTCGAGGTATTCTTTCTTTGCTTCTTCTGTTTTAGGCCGGGACGCACGGAAAACAATCTTCTTCCCATCGGGAGAGAAGAACGCGCCGCCATCGTAACCCAGTTCGTTGGTGATTTGCTTCACGTCAGAGCCGTCTGTCTTCATAGTGTACAGATCCAAATCTCCGTTCCGCAAAGAAGTGAACACGATGCGGTCTCCATCAGGCGAGAGCGTAGCCTCCGCGTCATAGCCTTTCGCGCTCGTCAGTTGCTTTTGAATTTTGCCTTTCAAATCAGCAACGTAAATATCATACGTATCGAAGACGGACCACAGATATTTCCCTCCGGGCCGGCGTTCCGGCTCAGGCGGACAAGCATCCCCTCCCTGATGGGTCGATGCATATAAAACCGTTTTATTTCCAGGCATGAAAAACGAACACGTCGTTCTCCCCTTGCCTGTGCTCAGCAACTGAGGTTTTTCATTTTTCAAATCACTCTTCCCGACTTCGAGGGAAAATATCTGATCGCATTGAAGTCCCCATGCAGGATTATTCGATTGAAACACAAGCTTTTTGCTGTCAAATGACCAGTAGGCTTCCGCGTTGTCTCCGCCGAACGTCAGCTGTCGCACATTCTTCAAATGCTTTTCGCGACTGTAATGGACGGTATCAGAAGTCTGGACATACGGGGTCCCGACCGGCGAAGAGCCGGACGACATGGCCAGCACGGCAAGGGCAATCAAAACAATGGAACGAATCATGGGCCGAATAAACAGGATTCTAACCTAAGCAGCAACAACCGCCTCCTGTTCTTTCAGGGCGCGTCTCAAAATCTTGCCGACGTTGGTTTTAGGCAATTCCGTGCGGAACTCCACGTGCTTCGGTACCTTGTAATTCGTGAGGTTCTCATGGCAGTAGGTCTTCAATTCCTGCTCCGTCAGGCTCTGATCCTTTTTGACCACAAATACTTTGATCACTTCGCCCGACTTCGCATCTGGTACGCCAATGGCCGCCACTTCCAGAACCTTGTGATGTGCAGCAATCACGTTTTCAATTTCGTTCGGGAACACATTGAAGCCCGACACTTTAATCATATCCTTCTTGCGATCAACTATCTTGAAGTAGCCATCGGCATCCATCAAACCAATATCGCCCGTGCGGAACCAACCTCCGGGGAAAAAGACGCCTTCATTATCCTTTTGCCAGTAACCCGACATCACCTGCGGACCGCGGGCGCAGATTTCGCCCGTTTCTCCTAATGCCAATTGATTTCCGTCATCGTCGAAAATTGCCACTTCGGTGTTCGGCATTGGAATGCCGATGGTCCCCATTCGGTGCTTGCCGTCCAGCGGATTGCAACACAATACTGGAGAAGTCTCACTGAGTCCATAACCCTCGACGAGGGGCCGGCCAGTAACTTCAAGCCACTTTTTGGCCACGACATCCTGCACTGCCATTCCGCCGCCGATTGCTCCCTTGAGGTGGGAGAAATCAAGGCTTTTAAAATTGGGATTGTTGAGCAATCCGTTGAACAGAGTATTGACGCCCGTGAGAATGGTGAACTTATGCTTACCCAGTTCCTTCACAAAGCCGGGTATATCTCTCGGATTCGTGATGAAAATATTCTTCACACCTGTGCTGAACATCAGGACGCCATTCACGGTAAGTGCGAAGATGTGGTACATTGGAATTGCCGTAATGATCACATCACCAGAACCGCCAGCATTCATATATGGCTTAAACCACTGGGTGATCATCTGATTGTGTGCGATGATGTTTCCATGAGAAAGCTGAGCGCCCTTGGAAATGCCGGTCGTTCCACCTGTGTACTGGAGAACAGCCACATCGTTTATCCCGACCGAAGGAGTTTTTAACTGGTGGCCGGCACCGATCTTCAATGCTTTTTTGAACGGCACAGCCATGGGAAGATGGTACTCCGGAACCATTTTCTTGACCCGCTTCACCACAAAGTTCACCAGCGCGCCCTTCAGCATTCCGAGCATGTCCCCTATTTCCGTAACAATTACATGCTTGATGCTGGTATGGGCTAAAATCTTCTCAAGACTATTGGCAAAATTCGCCATAATCACAATGGCAGAAACACCGGCATCTTTAAACTGGTGTTCCATTTCGCGTGGCGTGTACAATGGGTTGGTATTGACAACGATCAGTCCTGCACGCAGGGCACCAATAAAGGCAATTGGAAACTGAAGCACGTTCGGCATCTGGATGGCGATCCTATCCCCCTTCCTGAGGCCAAGTTCTCCTTGCAAATAGGCAGCGAAGTCGCGGGAGAGCTTGTCGATTTGCGAGTAGGTATATCCGACGCCCATGTTCTCGAAGGCAATGCGATCGGCATATTTCCGGCAGCTCGATTCGAATAACTCAACCAATGACTGGTATTCATACAAAGACACTTCAGTCTGCACGCCTTGCGGGTAATGCTTAAACCAGGGGAAATCTTTCATCGTTAATTCGTTAGTGGATTTAGATCATGCGATTGAGGATTGCCCGACTTCATGATCGCAATGAATCGCCGCAACACGCCCTCTCTCTTCAACATCCAAAACAAACGATTGTTTTGCATTCCGTCAATACCGCGAAACCTTTAAGCACAAAAAAACCCGCCTCCGAAAGAGAAGCGGGTTTGCTCTGAAAATAACTCATTAACCTAACTGAGTTTATGCTGTAGAGGGAGGGCTCGAACCTCCACGGAGCAGTTAGGTTACCCGAACAATTCCCGATCCTGATGAACATCACGATCGGGTATATCCGGAAACTTTGTCCTGGACTCTCCACCCCCGAGACCGGAGGGCATGTCTGCCAATTCCAACACCCTACAATAAGTTGTTTGTTTTTACCGGCCCGTCTGACCTTGATTGTAAAATCTTTAACAAAGTAACGAAGAAACCGGTACTACAATCAATAAAAGACAATAATAATTGGACAATTTTTAATTTTTTGCCTTATTTTTGAATACCAACTAAAAACCAGAACCACCCATGTCCGAAAATTCAAAAGTTGATAATGTCGACCTCAAAATCCTGGAAATTCTCATGCAGGATGCCAAAAAGCCTTACACCGAAGTAGCCAAAAAGGCCTTTGTATCAGGCGGCACGGTTCACGTGAGGATGAATAAGATGGAAGAAGCCGGCATCGTCGAAAAGACAACGTTGAAAGTCAATTATGCCAAGCTGGGCTATGACATTACCGCGTTCATCGGCATTTTCCTTCAAAAAAGTGCGCTCTATGACCAGGTGATGGCCGCTCTCAAGAACATTCCGGAGATCACCAACATTCACTACACCACCGGCAACTACAGCATGTTCGTGAAGATGCATTGTAAAGACACCAACCACCTCAAGCTGGTGCTGCATGACAAAATCCAGCAGGTCGAAGGAATAGAACGAACCGAAACGATGATTTCGCTGGAGGAAAGCCTCGACCGGAGCCTGAACCTCATTCATTGATGGTGGCTATCTGAATCTTGACATCTTCAATAAGATAATCAGGCGTTTCAGAACCTTCGAATACCGTTTTTGTTATAGATTTGTGGTTTGTTTAAAATAAGTCTAAATAGACTGGCATGAGCAAGGATAATCAGGTATTAGAAGAGTTCACCTCCAAAGAATACGAACACGGCTGGACGACGAACATTGAGACCGATTCGGCCCCAAAAGGGTTGAATGAGGACATTGTTCGGTTTATTTCCGCCAAAAAGAACGAACCGGAGTGGATGCTGGAATGGCGCCTTGAGGCCTATCAGAAGTGGACCAAAATGGCGGAGCCGAAATGGCCCAACGTGTCCTATCCGCCCATCAACTACCAGGACGTCATCTACTATTCTGCTCCGAAACAAAAGGCAAAGCCCAACAGCCTGGAAGAAGTCGACCCTGAGTTGATTAAGACTTTTGAAAAGCTCGGCATTTCCCTGACCGAGCAAAAACGCCTGACTGGCATTGCTGTTGACGCCGTTATTGACAGCGTGTCGGTAGCGACGACATTTAAAGAAACACTTGCCGAGCTTGGAATCATTTTCTGCTCTTTCGGCGAGGCTGTTCAGAAGCATCCTGAACTGGTTAAGAAATATATGGGCTCCGTCGTTCCGGTGAGCGACAATTATTTTGCTGCCCTGAACTCAGCCGTGTTCACCGACGGCTCGTTCTGCTACATTCCCAAGGGCGTGCGCTGCCCGATGGAACTATCGACTTATTTCAGAATCAATGCTGCCAACACCGGACAGTTTGAGCGAACGCTCATTATTGCCGATGAAGGCTCTTATGTATCATACCTCGAAGGTTGTACAGCCCCTATGCGCGATGAAAACCAATTACACGCAGCGGTTGTAGAGATCTACGCCATGAAAGATGCGCACGTGAAATATTCCACGGTGCAAAACTGGTATCCTGGCGACAAAGAAGGAAAAGGTGGAATCTACAACTTCGTAACCAAGCGCGGCTTGTGTGCTGGCGATGGCTCGAAGATTTCATGGACACAGGTGGAAACCGGTTCCGCGATTACATGGAAATATCCGTCATGTGTTTTAAAAGGCGATAACAGCGTTGGCGAGTTTTACTCTGTTGCAGTGACCAACAATCACCAGCAGGCCGATACCGGAACAAAAATGATCCACATTGGCAAAAACACAAAGTCACGCATTGTATCAAAAGGAATTTCCGCAGGCCATTCACAGAACAGCTACCGCGGACAAGTTCACATCATGAAGCGCGCCGAAAACGCACGCAATTTCTCACAATGTGATTCCTTGCTGATGGGCGACAAGTGCGGCGCTCATACTTTCCCATACATCGACGTGGAGAATAGCACTGCGAGAATTGAACACGAAGCAACTACGTCAAAGATTGGGGAGGATCAAATCTTCTACTGTCTGCAGCGAGGCATTGATGAAGAATCTGCAGTAGCGCTCATTGTCAATGGATATGCAAAAGAAGTACTCAATCAACTTCCGATGGAATTTGCAGTAGAAGCACAGAAGCTTCTTGCGCTGACACTGGAAGGGAGCGTTGGATAATTAAATCCTGTCGCGCGAAACTGAATTGAACCAAAACTGAAACAACAACACGATGCTGTCGATAAAAAACCTACAAGCTAAGATTGAAGATAAACAGATTCTGAACGGAATCAACCTCGAAATCAAACCGGGAGAAGTGCACGCCATCATGGGCCCTAATGGTTCAGGAAAAAGCACACTGGCTTCTGTTTTGGCAGGACGCGAAGAGTACGAAGTGCTCGGCGGCGAAGTTGATTTCCTTGGCAAAGATCTGCTCGCCATGGCGCCTGAAGAGCGCGCTCGCGAAGGTGTTTTCCTGGCTTTCCAGTATCCGGTGGAAATTCCGGGAGTGAGCACCATTAACTTCATGAAGACCGCTGTGAATCAAATTCGTGAACACCGTGGCCTCTCCCCGCTTGATGCGGTTTCTTTCCTCCAAATGATGAAAGAGAAAATGAAGCTGGTTGAAATCGATCAGGCATTGTTAAACCGCGCATTGAATGAAGGATTCTCCGGCGGTGAAAAGAAGCGTAATGAAATTTTCCAAATGGCCATGCTTGAACCAAAGCTCGCCATCCTGGACGAAACCGATTCAGGCCTTGACATCGATGCGCTCCGTATCGTTTCCAATGGCGTGAACAAGCTTCGTTCATCAAACAATTCCATCATCGTCGTTACACACTACCAGCGATTGCTCAACTATATCGTTCCTGACTATGTACACGTGCTGTACAAAGGACGCATTGTGAAGTCGGGCACGAAAGAACTCGCACTCGAACTCGAAGCAAAAGGTTACGACTGGATTAAAGAAGAAGTTTCTGTAGCGTAAGAATCATGAGCGTAACTACCACGAGCAACGTCAGCGAACTTATCGTTCAGCAGATTTCAGGAAAAAGCTTTTCGAATTTCGAACAGAAGCGCAAAGAGGCATTGAAAAGTCTTGCTGCACTCGGATTGCCCGCTGCTAAAAACGAGGAATATAAATTCACTCCCATCACCCGGATTCTGGAGAAGAATTTTTCGTTCACGTCGGCAAAACCAGCCGGTATCGTCGATGAAAACGTACTTCTTAAAGGAGACTTTCGTCGACTGGTTTTCGTTAATGGCGTGCTTTCGGAAAAATTATCCGATCTCACCCCGGCTAACGGTTTAACGATTGCTCCGCTTGCTGCTGCCAATGATAAAGTTGAAAACAAATTCGGCAGTTTGCTCAACCATGAAGTCAACGCGTTCGCTGCATGGAACACCGCAGCCTGGGAAGCCGGAGTGTATATTGCAGTCGAAGCAGGAAAAGTAATCGAGCAACCGATCGTTATCCAGCACGTCATTGATTCTTCCGCCGGTGAAGTAGTTTCCGTCGTGCGCAACCTCATTCACGTTGCTAAATCTGCGGAAGTCACCATCATCGAAACGTTTCACTCAACCGGTTCAAATCCTGATTTCCTGAATCTGGCAACGGAAACATTTGTCGAAGAAAATGCAGGACTGAACTATTACTCGCTGCAGAACAACAAGGGCAATCACTACCTCCACAACCAGCATGAAATTCATCAGGAGAAGTCAAGCCGTGTATCCTCATACACCTTCTCGCTGGATGGCAAACTGATTCGGAACAACCTCCACCTTGCGCTGGACGGAGAAAACATTGAATCGCACATGTACGGTTTGTACCTGATCGCAGGAGAAACCTTAGCAGATAACCATACCGTTGCCGATCATCGGAAAGCACATTCCTTCAGCAACGAATTATACAAAGGCATTGTTGACGGCAATGCGAAAGGCGTATTTAACGGTAAAATTTACGTCCGCCCAAATGCACAAAAAACAAATGCGTTTCAGGCGAACAGAAATATTTTACTCTCCGACCGCGCGACGGTAAACACAAAGCCACAGCTTGAAATCTGGGCCGATGATGTGAAGTGCTCACACGGCTGCACGAGCGGTCAGCTGGACGAGGAAGCGTTGTTCTACCTGCAAGCTCGTGGCATCAGCAAAGACAAGGCTAAAGCCATGATGCTGTATGCATTCGCAGGCGAAGTACTGGATAACATCCGGAACGATTACATGAAGACGCTCGTTGAGGAGATGGTAGCCAAAAGGCTGAATCAGGATTGATATGAAATCAGAAACGCTGTCAAAAGCACTCGACGTCACCAGCATCCGCAAGGAGTTTCCTATTTTAAATCAAAAGGTCAATGGACGCGATCTGGTGTACCTGGATAACGCGGCCACCAACCAGAAGCCGAAGCGCGTCATCGATGCGCTTGTGGAGTATTACACGGGATTTAACGCCAATATCCACCGCGGCATCCACACGCTCGCAGAAAAAGCAACCAAAGCGTTTGAGCAAACGCGCGAGACAGCGCGTCATTTCGTGAACGCGCGATTCGCTGAAGAGATCATCTTCACGCGCGGCGTAACGGAAGGAATCAACCTCGTTGCTTCTTCATATGGCAGAGCGTTCCTGAGCGAAGGCGACGAAATCATCATCTCTTCGATTGAACACCACTCGAATATTGTACCGTGGCAGCTGATTGCCGAAGAGCGCAAGGCAAAGATCAAGGTCATCCCCGTCAGCGACGAAGGAGAACTGGATATTCAGGCCTACAAAGCCCTTCTCTCATCGCGTACAAAAATTGTAGCCGTCAATCACGCATCCAATAGTCTTGGAACCATCAACCCCATTGCGGAAATCATCAGACTTGCGCATGAGTCCGGAGCTGTTGTACTCGTGGATGGCGCGCAGGCGGGTGCACACCTCGACATTGATGTCCAGAAAATAGACGCCGACTTCTACTGCCTTTCTTCCCACAAGATGTATGGCCCCACCGGCGTCGGCATCTTATACGGAAAGAAAGAACTTCTCGAAAAAATGCCTCCCTACCACGGCGGCGGCGAAATGATTAAAGACGTTTCATTCGAGAAGACTACGTACAACGATTTACCTTACAAGTTCGAAGCAGGCACGCCAAACATCGGCGATGTTGTTGCTTTTCGTCAGGCGATGGATTTCATCCTTGAAACAGGAAGAGAAACCATTGCTGCGCACGAGCACGACTTGCTTGTCTACGCCACCGAAAAAATTTCGAAGCTCCCCGGTGTGACCATCATTGGTCGTGCGAAAGAAAAAGTTGCTGTCGTGGCGTTCACCGTCAACGGCATTCACCATTTCGACATTGGCCAGATGCTCGATGCAAGAGGGATTGCGGTGCGCACGGGTCACCATTGCACGCAGCCGCTGATGGCGTGTTATGGCATTGAGGGAACGGTTCGCGCATCTTTCTCTGTTTACAATACGAAAGCGGAAATAGACCAATTGGTTGAAGGCCTTGAGCGAATCATCAACTTCATGAAGTAAATGAGCATCGCCGAAACACAGGAAGAAATTGTCAGTGAATTCTCGTTGCTCGATGGCGACATGGAGATGACCGTGTTCTACATCATGGAACTTGGTCAGAAACTTCAGGCGATGCCCGAAAGCGACAAGACGGAGGAAAACGTGGTGAAAGGTTGCCAGTCGAAAGTATGGTTGACGGCAGCACTGGACCATGGTAAGATTAACTTCGCTGCCGACAGCAATACGGCAATTACCAAAGGATTGGTCAGCTTGCTGGTCCGCATCTACAACGGCCACACGCCCGAGGAGATCCTGAACAGTGAACTGAACTTTATGCAAAAGATTGGAATGGAGCGGTTCATCGGCACGCAGCGTTCCAATGGATTTGCCGCCATGGTCAAGCAGATGAAACTCTACGCCCTCGCATTCAAAACAAAAGCAGAAGTAAACTCATGAGCGATATCGCAGAAAAAGTAGCCGACATCAACACCGACAGTCTGAGAGAAAAAGTCGTGCTGGCGCTGAAGAGCGTCTACGACCCTGAAATTCCGGTGGACATCTACGAGCTGGGATTGATCTACGAAATCAATGTCTATCCCGTGAATAATGTTTACGTGCTGATGACGCTCACTTCACCCTCCTGCCCCTCTGCCGAAGTTATTCCCGGCGAAGTGGAGCAAAAAATCAAAGCCATTGAAGGCGTGAATGAGGTGAAGGTTGAGCTGACGTTTGATCCGCCCTATTCGCAGGATATGATGAGCGAAGCGGCGAAATTGGAACTAGGATTTATGTAATTTGTTATACTAATTGATTTAATATCATTCATATGTACCCTGAACATCTCGTAGCTCCCATGCGGAGCGACCTCACCACGGCAGGATTCACCGAGTTGAAAACCCCGGAAGAGGTGGAGAAATATCTTGAAAACCAGAAGGGCACAACCCTTCTCGTGATTAATTCTGTATGTGGCTGTGCCGCAGGCGCAGCACGTCCGGGCGTAAAATGGGCGCTGCAGCAGTCCAACAAAAAGCCCGACACACTCGCAACGGTATTTGCAGGAGTTGACAAAGACGCGGTTTCAAAGGCCCGTCAGTACACACTGCCCTACCCGCCTTCGTCTCCGAGCATTGCCTTGTTCAAAGACGGTGAACTTGTTCATTTCGTAGAGCGCCACCATATTGAAGGCCGCAATGCGCAGATGATCGGCAACCACCTCGTCGAAGTATTCGAAGAGTACTGCTAATCGCAGGTAACCATATTGAAACAGGGTGTCTCAGAAGGGACACCCTTTTTTATGTCAATAGTTTTAGATTGATAACGAGGATTTGGGCGCGGGCCTGCGTTCAACTCCGCCTGTCTACCGAAAGGCACGCTCAGGGCGAGTAATTTTGTTCCGTTCAAAAATTTCGACTGGGCCCTGAGCGAAGTCGAATGGCAGCGCCTTCGGTAGTCATAGCTTAACGATGGGATCCAGTCCGCTGAAGCAGTGAGTTCGCAGCCACTTAGATTTGACGATGGGTCTGCCTCCGGTGGGCAGGTTCCACCCATCGTGGACCTGTGCTGCAACCCGTGCTTAACGATGGGCCTGCCTCCGGAAGGCAGGTTTCCACCCATCGTTAACTTTAAGCGTCGCCCCGTTGGGGCTTCTGGTGTGCTTAGGCTTGGTGTGTGATAAGATGTTGGCGAGAGTACCACGGCGACCTGTGAAGTATGCCTCGTGGACTCGCTCGCGCTCCAGCACCGTTTTATGTCACGATCACTTACTAACCCATGGAAATAAGCCCCAAAGGCGTGCCATAAGCTTGTCGAATGGGCGACGCTCAAGATCAACGATGGGCGTAGCCTGCCTCAGGCAAACCCGTCGTTGAACGGACTGAGCTGCGTCTCCTGTAGCGCCGGGCTTAACGATGGGTTTCCACCCGTCGTTGAACGCATGCGATGCGCCAGTAACAGGCACATTTCTAAGTGTAATGTGACACTCATGGGTCAAGCGCTTTTCACATCACTGTACATTGTTTATACGCGCGCTAGAAGCCCCAAAGGGGCGACGCTCGAAATCAACGATGGGTGTAGCCTGCCTCAGGCAAACCCATCGTTGAAACGATCGAGATGAGCTTGGCACGTTTCCACCCGTCGTTGAACTCGCTGACGTTGGCCGTATCGTCGGGTAAAGGCTCTCAACCGATGAGACAGCGCGCAAGGGATGGAAGTGGAAAGCCCGCCCACGGGAGGCACGCCCGAAGTGTAGAGGATGCACGTGGGCGGACTTGTAACGGACAGCCCGACCCGACGGTGCGCGACGTGAGGAGCGACCCAGAGGGATGCGCCCAATGCATGTTTATTATCCATTGAACGCCCAATGTGACGCGCCTCAAACCTCCCCTTCTCAATCTCTGATTATCTCCCTAAATTTCTGCCGCTTTCACAACGCAACCTCTATGAAATCATACAACGACCTCGGTCTTGGTTCGAAAGCTCCTCGCCTGCTCAATGCCGATGGCTCCTTCAACGTGATACGAAAAGGGATCGGTATCAGTACGGTGAACCTCTACCAGTACCTCACGCGCATGGGATGGATTCCTTTTCTTTCCATCATTTTTTCTATTCTCGTTCTTATCAATGTTGTTTTCGCGCTTGCCTATCTCTGGATTGGAATCGATCACTTCAGCAACCTCATGGCCGTCGACCCGTGGGAAGATTTTCTCAATTGTCTTCATTTCAGCTTCCAGACTTTCACAACGGTGGGCTATGGGTTTATTGCACCTGAAGGACATCTCATCAGTTTCATTGCATCGCTCGAGGCGATGAGTGGCTGGATGGTCTTCGCCATCATCACCGGTCTCCTGTACGGTCGTTTTGCAAAACCTTCAGCGAAAATTCTGTTCAGTAACAATCTGCTTGTCTCGCCCCACGGCACGGGCGATAGTCTTCAATTCCGCGTCGTCAATAAGCGCAAAAGCGTGATCATGGATCTTCATGCACGAATGCTCATGTCATATGCAGGCGACAACCACACCCGCACCTACATTCCGTTGGAGCTGGAGCGACCCTCCGTCCTCCTTTTTCCATTGAACTGGACGCTCGTCCATCCAATCACTCCAGACAGTCCTTTGTACGGGAAGACGCACGAACAACTTGCTCAAATGGATGCCCAGTTCATCATCGTGCTGAAAGGGTATGACGATACGTTCAGCCAGGAGATTAATGCCATTCACGCCTACGAACCGGAAGACATGATCTGGCATGCGAAATTTGAGATGATGTATATGCCCGACAAGAATGGCAGTACTGTGCTGGACATGCGAAAACTAAACGATATCAGAATCGTGAAAAAAGAAGCCGCAACTCAAACAGCCTGAAAACGGCTCTCGGCGGGATTTTGCTCAAGGATCAACCTCGTTTCTTCAAGATCGAGTTCATATTCAATCTTGCGAAGAACTTCATCTCCTATCGCGCCCTTTCTTCTCAAATCGATGACCATCTTGCGCTCAATCTGAAGCAGGTCTTTCTGCAACTGATGAAACTGTTCTATCTGCTCTGAGTTCATCTTGCGCGCCTGCTCCGGACGCAAGCGCTCGATGCGCATCTCGTACTTCGACTTAATCTGATTGAGCACTTCATCACTCATACCCAGCGAAAGATTTTCTTCGATGTGTTCGATGACGGAAGACGCAATCTGCATCCGCGCCTTCTGCTCATGCTCATGTTCTGAACCGTCGGTCTTGACACCCATCCATTTGATCAAAGGACGAAGGGTCAGGCCCTGCAGTACGAGCGTGGAGAAGATCACACAGAACGTCAGGAAGATGATCAGGTCTCTGTTGGGAAAAGGCTTTGACCCTTCAATCATCAAGGGAAGAGCAAGCGCTGCCGCGAGTGAAACGACACCGCGCATACCCGACCATGCGACGATGGTTACCAGCCGGATATTGGTTTCGGGCTCCGTCTCACGAACCTTTTTACTGAGGCGCGGAAGATACGCACCCGGATATACCCAGATGATACGTCCGAGAATGACCGCAGCACTCACGATGGCACCATAAAACAACAAGCGATCAAAAGGAATATCGCGGATCTGGTGAAGGATCAACGGCAGCTGCAACCCGATCAGGATAAAGATGATTCCATTCAAAAGGAATATCGCTGTACTCCAGGTGTTGTACGCCTGCAACCTCGTTTGTTGGGAAAATATTTCCGACGAGTGCCAGCTTAGGTAAAGCCCGGCGGAGACAACAGCCAATACACCCGACAAATGAAATGTTTCGGCAACGAGATAGGCAATGAAGGGTGTGAGGAAAGTCAATGTTGTATCGGTAACGGCGTTGTCGCGTGTCACCATGTGCACGCGCTTCAGCAAATACGCAAGCACAAGTCCGAGCACAATCCCCCCTCCTGCAACGATGAAGAACTTATAGCCGGCCTCCATAAAGCTGAACGTTCCCGTAACCACTGCTGCCGTGGCGTATCGGAAGGCAATCAGACCGGTGGCATCATTTACCAAACTTTCGCCTTCGAGAATGGTAATGACCCGCTTCGGAATCTTCAATCCCTTCGTTGATGCGGTAGCGGCAACCGCATCTGGCGGTGAAATGATGGCACCTAAAACAAACGCTTCCGCCCAGCCCAGTTCAGGGATGAATGTATGCGCGATCCACGCTACCGCGCAGGTGGTGAAGATCACACAACCAATCGCCAGCAAGGTAATTGGCCGCTTCGCAGCTCTGAATTCCGGCCACGAAGTATTCCAGGCGGCTGAATAAAGTATCGGAGGTAGAAAAATTAAAAATACAATTTCCGGGTCCAGCGTAATGATCGGCATGCCGGGAATCATCCCCACGCCAATACCAACCAATACCAATAGAATAGGATAAGGAATCCGGATGAGGTCAGTCACCTCGGCCAATGCGGTCACTACCGCCAGCAGGATGATGATCGTCGCAATATTCTGCATGGTTCAATATCGACCGAAAAGTGTACAAATCAAAAAGCGAATTTTTTCAAAAATTCCTGCAGTTCATCTTTCAGGGCGCGGGTCTCCTGAATGCCCAGGGCAGTGTTGAACGCTTGGTTGACTGCTACTTTAATCTCCGGTAAACGAAGGTGTTGATTAATAAAGATAAACTCCAGACTGGGCTTAATATCTTTCAGAACATCCAATAGTTCAATCACAGCAATGTTCTTCTCCACCAGGTTATAAGTTCCCGGCTCAACGGAAGACGTCAGCAAATTATTCAATGCCTTCCCTGCCTTCTCTATATGGATAAACGATCGCGACTGCTTGCCATTACCCTGTATGGTGATCCGGTTGCTGAAGTTCGCGTCGAACACAAACTTATTAATCACACCGTCGAAGCGCATGCTTTTGTTATATCCATAGACGTTGCCGCAACGAACGATGAACGTGTCTCGTTTTGCTGCGAGTCTGCGCACATGCTCCTCTCCACGTTGTTTGGAGATGGCATAAAACGTCCGCGGATCGGGCTGTGTTTCTTCGTTGACAAATTGTTCGGAGGCACCATACACTCCCGTGCTGGAAGTGAAAATAAACCGGCGCACATCGCTTTCCTCCACGGCATATACCAGTTCCGCAGTTCCCCAATGATTGACCTGCTCATACACGTGGGCGTCCTCGTTGGCAAAGGGTGTGCTCACCTTAGCGGCCAGGTGATAGACCACGTCAATACCCTTGAGCACCTTCTTCAAGGCACGCGAATCCAGCAATTCACCTTTTACAAATTTCAATTTCTCGCTGTGCACAAGGCGCAATCCCAAAAACAAATTATAATTCGGCCTGCTCAGATTATCATAGACAACTACTTCATTCACCGCCGGATTGGCCACAAGCTGACCAATGAGTTCAGTGCCAAGATACCCGGCACCACCAGTAACCAGTACGTTCATTATTTATTAATTAGATCGGTATGGAGACCGCATTCAACTTTATTCAAACCAAACCATCGTGCTTCGCGCTCCTGCATGTCGGCGTCGAGCTTTCGGGTACAAGGTTCACAGCCAATGCTGAGGTATCCCTTTTCTTCCAACGGATGGCGCGGGAGATCAAACTCTTTCTGATACTGCCATATCATTTTAGAATTCCAGTCGAGCATGGGATGAAAACGCGTACAGCCGTGTTTCGCCGGTTGCTCCACTTTCATCGCCGCGCGTGTTGCGCTCTGGTCAGCCCGGACCCCGTTTATCCAGATATCGTGACTCAACAGAACCGCCTCCATGGGCTGCGTCTTGTTCAGATAACAGCAATGATCAGGGTCAGAAGTAAACAATAGCCGTCCTTCGGAATCGCGCTGCATGTAGCGCGGCACATCCGATTTCAAGTCAATCGTGTGAAGACCGAACCGTTCGGTTACTTCATCGCGAAAACGGATTGTTTCCGGGAAATGATACCCGGTATTGATGAAGTACACAGGAATCCGAACGTCCATGCGACTCAGGATATGCAACAATACCAGGCTGTGCGACTGGAACGACGAAGTCGTGAACATACGCTTCCCCGCTTCCTCATAAGCGATCAATTTCGACCGGATTTCCTCAACTTTCATCCTCTTTTTTGTTGTCGTAACGATTTAACCGACAGTAATTTGCCATAACCCTTGACAATTCAGGTTTAGGAGCTATCTTCACAACCAGATACCCTAAATTTTTTAAACTTGAACCTGAAGTATCGACTCTTACTGGCTTTCCTGCTCACCTTGATTATTTTTTGCTCGCAGACCATTTTTGGTTGAGAAGCAACATTAAGGCGCTCGAAAATTAAAACCTTTTTGGTCAAATAAGTTCAAAATCTACGAACTTAGTAGAGATTTATTTTCCCCGCTGTTTCTCAATCGATTGAAGCAGTTTTTGACCGCGTTGTCCTGTTCACAACGGTATCTATACTGCCAGTTAATTCTGCCGCTCCTGAACCTTTTGTAACCATTACTGTTATCTTTATTGAAATGAAGATTAAGGTATCCAGGAAGGAACATTTTAACGCAGCCCATCGTCTCTACCGCGCAGATTGGTCTCACGAAAAGAACGAACAGGTTTTCGGCAAATGCAATAATCCCAATTACCACGGTCACAATTACGAAGTCATTGTCGCAGTTACGGGCGAACCCGACCCCGACACCGGTTATGTAATTGACATGAAAATCTTGAGCGACATCATGAAGGAACATGTCCTCAATGTTTTTGACCATCGAAACCTCAACCTCGATACGACTTACTTCAGGGAATTGAATCCCACAGCCGAAAACATCGCGGTCGTCATTTGGAACATTTTGCGTGACAAGATCGACCCATCACTAGACCTGAAAATTACACTCTATGAGACAGAAAGAAATTTCGTTGAGTATCCGGCCTCTTAAGCCGATCGAGCCAGAGGACCTCGACGACGATCACGTAGCGTCCTCCGCAGATACGCCCCTGCGCGAAGATGCGTTTGACCTCGACGACGATGAAAAGATCGAGCGAATCGAAAAACACTTCCGTGAAATCATGGAGATACTCGGCCTCGACCTCACAGACGACAGCCTGAGCGGAACGCCGCGTCGCGTCGCCAAGATGTATGTCAAGGAAGTCTTCAGCGGGCTCAACCCGAAGAACAGACCACAAGCACGCCTCTTCGAGAACAAATACAACTACGACCAAATGCTCGTGGAAAAGGACATCACGTTCTATTCCCATTGCGAGCACCACTTCGTACCGATTTATGGCAAAGCACACGTTGCCTATTTCTCTTCCGGGAAAGTGATTGGACTGAGCAAGATCAACCGCATCGTTCAGTACTTCGCCAAGCGCCCTCAGGTGCAGGAGCGTCTCACCGTTCAGATTGGAAAAGAACTGCAGCGCGTCCTCCACACAGAAGACATTGCCGTCGTGATTGACGCAAACCACATGTGTGTGGCATCACGCGGCGTAGGCGACACGAACAGTAAAACCGGCACAGCGTACTTCGCAGGTAAATTCAACGATGAAAATATTCGTCGGGAATTTCTGAACTACATCAACAACAGTTAACCATATCAAACTTCCACAGGAACTCCGGCCCCGAAAGCCGGAGTTTTTTATTTTAACCTGGTCGATGATGTTGTAAAATTTTTGGGCGTGCCCCGCAGCCACCCGGCCTCAGCCGGCCAGGGTGCTGCGGGTCGGGTGCTACGCTGCAAGCCCCTCTCTGACCACACCGAACCTATCATTAAATTAAAAGATAAGCTTCTCGCCGTGCATCACTCCACCATCGAATCGGGGGCTTTACGCTGCGCCCCCTCACGCGTCGGTCGCCCAATATCCCGTCACATCAACCCGTGAACTTCACGCCCAGAATTGCGCTGTGCAACACACCAAAATTTCAGACAACATCTAAGCGCACGACACGATCCGTTGCAACTTTCCCAACGTTTTCCGTACTTCGTAAAAAACCTAAAACCCCCTCTATGTCAATCAACAACAATGTTGATACACGCTTAAGAAGCGAGTATCAACGCGCGTTCCTCAACATTCTGTACACGCAGAATCATTTGCTCTCGTATCTCGGAAGCTTCTTCAAGCACCACGACATCACACGGCAACAGTACAACGTCCTGCAAATTCTCAAACAGGTGTACCCGGGTCATGTCCCTGTCAACCTCATCAAACGAAAGATGATTGAGAAGAAGTCCGACTCCTCCCGATTGGTAGAACGTCTGCGCATGAAAGGACTCCTCACCCGAACGGAGAACTCCCGCGACAAGCGAGCTGTAGACATCCGGATCACCGCCGCCGGCATGGAACTCCTCAGCGAAATCGAACCAAAAGTCGAGGGGTTTGACCGACTCCTCCACCCGCTCAGCATTAAAGAAATCCTGGAACTTAATCGCATGCTCGACAAAATCAAGGGTACGGAGCTGCCTGAAACTTTTGACAATGACCCCTATCAACTGATGCACCAACAACAAAAATTTTAGTACTTTAGCGCACCTTATAACTCTCAAACGCTATGGTATTTGACTTAGACATGATCAGAGAGGTTTACAAAAACCTGCCCGGCAAAATTGCAAAGGCGCGCAAGGTTGTAAACCGTCCGCTTACATTATCCGAGAAGATCCTTTATGCACACCTTCACCAGGAGCAAAAGGTTGAAAACTTCACAAGAGGAAAATCTTATGTGAACTTTTCTCCGGACCGCGTAGCCATGCAGGATGCAACTGCGCAAATGGCGCTGCTCCAGTTCATGTCTGCGGGAATGCCTCGCGTGCAGGTACCCAGCACGGTGCATTGCGATCACCTCATCCTTGCCAAGGACGGCGCGAAGAAAGATCTTGCCGATTCCATTAGCGCAAGTGGCGAAGTGTTCAATTTCCTTGAGTCCGTTTCAAACAAGTTTGGAATCGGCTTCTGGAGACCTGGCGCTGGTATCATTCACCAGGTAGTGCTTGAGAACTATGCCTTCCCCGGAGGTATGATGATCGGTACCGACTCTCACACGGTGAATGCCGGTGGTCTCGGTATGGTGGCCATCGGGGTGGGTGGTGCAGACGCCGTTGACGTGATGGCCGGAATGGCCTGGGAACTTAAATTCCCGAAACTGATCGGCGTAAAACTCACCGGCAAAATGAACGGATGGACGTCTGCAAAAGACATCATCCTGAAGGTCGCTGGTATCCTGACGGTAAAAGGTGGAACCGGTGCAATTGTAGAATATTTCGGTCCTGGTGCAGACAGCATTTCATGTACCGGTAAGGCTACCATTTGTAACATGGGCGCCGAAATCGGAGCAACAACTTCAACGTTTGGTTACGACGAGAAAATGGCGGCATACCTCCGCGGTACAAAACGCAAGGAAGTGGCCGACCTCGCCGACAAAGTGAAGGAACACCTCACAGGCGATCCCGAAGTATATGCAAACCCTGAAAAATACTTCGACCAGGTTATTGAAATTAACCTCAGCGAACTCGAGCCACACATCAATGGTCCGTTCACTCCAGACCGTGCCATTCCTGTTTCTCAGTTTGCAGAGGAAGTTCGCAAAAACGGATGGCCTCAGAAACTAGAAGTGGGCTTGATAGGTTCTTGTACCAACTCTTCCTACGAAGACATTACCCGTTCTGCTTCATTGGCAAAACAGGCTGTTGAGAAGAAGATCAAGGCAAGAGCAGAATTTACAGTTACTCCGGGTTCCGAACTGGTTCGCTACACCGTAGAGCGCGATGGATACCTCGGCATCTTCGAGAAAATGGGTGGCGTTGTGCTCGCGAATGCGTGCGGTCCCTGCATTGGCCAGTGGTCGCGCCATACAGACGATCCGAACCGCAAGAACTCCATCATCACCTCGTTCAACAGAAACTTCGCCAAGCGCAATGATGGTAACCCGAACACGCATGCCTTTGTGGCATCGCCAGAGATTACTACTGCATTTGCAATTGCCGGAGACCTGACGTTTAACCCGCTCACCGATACCCTTGTCAACGACGAAGGAAAAGCGGTGAAACTGGACGAACCCACAGGTGTTGAATTCCCTCCGAAGGGATTCGATGTGAAAGATCCAGGCTACCTCGCCCCTGCTAAAGACGGCAGCAAGGTGAAAGTGAACATCGATGCAAAATCAAATCGCCTGCAGGCGCTTGCACCATTCTCTGCATGGGATGGCAAGAACCTCACCGATATGAGATTGTTGATCAAGGTAAAAGGAAAGTGTACAACCGACCACATCTCCATGGCGGGTCCCTGGTTGCGCTTCCGCGGACACCTCGACAACATTTCAAACAATACACTCACCGGTGCAGTTAACTCATTCAATGACAAAACCGACAATGTGAAGAACCAGCTGACCGGCGAATATGGTCCGGTACCGGCAACTCAGCGCGCCTACAAAGCCGCTGGCGTGCCGACCATTGTGGTGGGCGATCATAACTACGGTGAAGGCTCCTCACGTGAGCACGCAGCGATGCAGCCGCGCTACCTGGGTGTTCGCGCGATACTCGTGAAGTCATTCGCCCGTATCCACGAGACCAACCTGAAGAAGCAGGGTATGCTTGCCCTGACGTTCAGCAACGAAGCCGACTACGAGAAGTTCCGCGAGGACGATCAGATCGATATCGTCGACCTGACTTCTTTCTCACCAGACAAGCAGTTGACGCTCGTACTGAAGCACAGCGATGGCACAAGCGATACCATCAAGGTGAACCACACCTACAATGCGGGTCAGATCGAATGGTTTAAGGCCGGATCTGCACTGAACCTGATGGCAAAGAGCCTGAGCGGGTCTAAGAAATCGGGAAGTGCTCCCAAGGCAAAAGTTGCTGCGAAACCTGCCGCGAAGAAGGTGGTGAAGTCAGCGAAGCCTGCTAAGAAATCTTCAGCGAAGCCCGCTGCGAAGAAGTCGCCTGCAAAGGCGGCGAAGAGCGCTAAGAAGGCGGTCGCAAAGAAGGTGACTAAAAAGGTGGCAAAAAAAGCAGCACCGAAAAAAGCAGCTAAGAAGAGCCTTGTGAAGAAGGTGGTTGCCAAAGTTGTTCGCGCGGTGAAAAAGGTGGTCAAGAAGGCCGCTGCTAAAAAGCCCGTGAAGAAAGTAGTTAAGAAAGCGGTGAAGAAGAAGAGATAATCTTCGTTCAGTGCATAAAGACAAAAGGTCGTCTCGGGAAGAGGCGACCTTTTTTTTGCCCCCTTCGACCCTTCGACTCCGCTCAGGGTCCACCTTCGACTTCGCTCAGGGCAACGCCTTCGATCCCGCCTGTCTGCCGAAGGCAGCTTCAAGGCAGCGCATTTCGACTCTGACAGGCAGGCTCAGGGGACGGAGCCCTCCCGAGCGGAGTCTAGCGCCCCGAGCGGAGTCGAGCGCCCCGAGCGGAGCCGAGCGCCCCGAGCGGAGTCGAGGGCCCCGAGGGGAGTTGAGCACCCCGAGCGGAGTTGAGCGCCCCGAGCGGAGTTGAGCACCCCGAGCGGAGTCTAGCGCCCCGAGCGGAGTCGAGCGCCCCGAGCGGAGTCGAGCGCCCCGAGCGGAGCCGAGGGGCAACAAAATCAAACGACTTTCGCGGCGCTTGTCTCCTTCAGTTTACGCGCCAAATCTTTATCAAGCAGAAAAGGTCCCGCGGGTACGAGCGACGCAGCCAACGCGAGCCCTATGCGCACAATGCCCCACTTCATGGGCCGTGCGGCCATGAATACCGCTGCGATGTACAGCACGAACAGCAGTCCGTGTGCCCACCCTACTACCTTCACCGCTTGAGGAAGGCCTGCCCAATACTTGAGCGGCATGGCAATACCCAACAGCACCAGAAAGGAGATTCCTTCTGCGATTCCAATCCATCGAAGATTCCTGATATGATTCATCTCATTGTTTATTCAACACGTCGCGCACGACCAGCCGAAACTCGTTCAGCATCATGGCGGTCGCGCCCCAGACAACTTCATTTTCAATTTCAAAATGAGGCGCCATCATGCGGTATCTCCCGGCGGCGAGGATTTCTTTTTGCCGCATCGCCTCATCGGATATGATTTCAGCCAGGCTGCCTTTCATCACCCGCGCCACTTCGCGCTTGTCGGGTACGAATTCCGGAACGCCTTCATAGACAGCAACTACGGGCGTGACCATAAAGTTACTGGGCATCACAAAAAACTCACTCAATTTTCCAACCACGCGCAGGGATTGCGATTGAATTCCGATTTCTTCCTCACACTCCCTCAATGCCGTATCGAGCACATCTTCTCCGGGTTCAGATTTGCCGCCAGGAAAACTCACTTGTCCACCGTGGGCACCGGTATAATCAGGTCGCTTGATAAGCGGGAAGCAAATTTCGCCATCCATTTCGTACAACATGATCATCACGGCTCCAGGCTTTGGTGGCAGACGATGATCGAACAAAGGTCGCACATCGCCCACGGGAGTTGCCCGAAACAAGTCATGCGCGTCGGCGCCGGGCAGCGGCATGAGAAGCCTGTCCTGCAAGGCTGCACCAAGTTCATGAAGCGACATGAGAGGACTGCGCATAAGTCATGCAATATTAAAAATCAGATTCATACCGTAACTTCGGCCACTTAAAATAATTCGCAGATGAATAAGGCGATAATTGCTTTTGATGCCGATGACACGTTGTGGGACAATGAAGGATACTTCCTCGAAACAGAGCACCTCTTCTGCGAACTGCTGGAAGACTTCGCGCCAAAACATACCATCAGCAGGGAGTTGCTGACGACGGAAATTGCGAACCTGAAACTGTACGGTTACGGCATTAAAGGGTTCATGCTGTCCATGGTGGAAACTGCCATACGCGTGACCGATGGAAAGATTCCGGCGCGGGCCATTAACCGAATCATTGAACTGGGTCAGGAGCTTCTCCAGAAACCGGTCGTGCTCATTCCCGGCGTAGAGGAAGTGTTGGAATTATTAAAACGAGATTTCCGAATTGTGGTGGCGACAAAAGGTGATTTGCTTGATCAACATCGAAAGCTGCATTTGTCAGGGCTGGGTCCTTACTTCCATCACATCGAAATCATGACTGAAAAAAAAGAGGAAGATTACAAGAAGTTGATAAACCGCCTGGAGATAGCGCCGGCGAATTTCGTGATGATAGGCAACTCGTTGAAGTCCGATGCGTTGCCCGTTCTTGAAATCGGGGGTCGTGCAATCCATGTCCCCTACCACACAACCTGGGAGCACGAAAAAATAGGTTTTGAAATCAACCACCAGAACTTTCGGTCGGTGCAAAACATCCGGGAGGTACCGGCAAAAATATCTGAGATGCTCGGCAGCTAGTCGGCCACGAGAAATCCGACCCGGGCAAGTTTCATGATTGCCTCCACGGGATTCGACGCGCCAACTTTTTTCAGCGCAGTCTTCTTCTCAACAACAACGGCTTGTTTCTCTACCTTGAGGGTTTCCGCGATTTGATCCTCTGCGATACCATCGGCAGCTTTTCTTAAGATCTCCAATTGACGGGATGTGAGTTCAATTTGCATAACCAAAGAGGGTGAGTGCAAAGATTGCAACTTTGCTCATGCCCCCGCAATACCTCAAAATGAGTATTTGTGAAAGACCTACCGGGTGGTCTTCTTCGCATCTAATTCTTCAAACCAAAAGTCATCATTGGGGACATCGAAGTGAATCGACTCCACCGTTGCCTTGGTATCGAGTTGAAACTGAACGAGACCGAATGTAAACCAAGGCAATACTTCCGGATGCGACCACTTGATTTCAAACATATCCTGTTGCCAGTGCTCCAGCGTTGCTTCGAGATCGGGCGTGTGTTCAAATTTGATTCGCAGGACGGCGCCTTCGGAGGTCACCGTGATCTTGCCATAAGCAGGCGTTTCATAAACACCCGCATAAGACGCTAACGGCAATGTAGGTTTTGTCCCAGCCACGCGCGCCTTCTTGCGGTCTTCAATACGTGTATCCTTAATCTCACGCGACCGCTTCAGCGCCAGCGACGACCAATCTTTCTCCGGTGCTTTCAGGAATTGATCAATGGTATAGTTAACAAGAGGCGTAAAGATGCCCTTCATCCCGTTGGTAAGGATAACCACACCAAGATTTTCGTCGGGGATCATGGTGACAGCAGATAACATTCCGGAATAACCTCCGGTATGTCCGACGCGCATTTTACCACGGTAGTCGGATACTGACCAACCGAGTGCATATCCACTGAAATGTGTCACGCGCTCGGCGCGGGTATGATCAACCACAAAGGGATTGTGAACGGCCCAGATCATATTTCGACTAGACGGAGATAACAACGTGTCGTTTTTCCAGATGCCATTGTTCAGATTAAAGATCATCCATTGGGACATGTCGTGAACACTGGAAATAATCCCTCCCATTGCCCCGATGGTCTCCCACTCTTCCCACGCCATAGGCACGTGTTTTCCGTCAACAATCCGGTGCGGACTTGCATAATTTCCTTTCTTCGATAAATCCCGAATGGTATAAATGGAACGGCTCATCCCGAGCGGATTAAGAATTCTTGACTGAAGATTTTCTCCCCATGAACGACCAGTAATTTTCTTGATCACTTCACCTGCGGCGAGGTACATCACGTTGGAGTAGCCATATCCGGATCGGAAATCAAAATCCCGGGGAAGGTATTTCACGCGGTGCAGAATCTGCTCTGCACTCAGTGTAGAACGATACCATACAATATCGCCACTGAACGTTCCGAGTCCAATGCGGTGGCTGAGAATGTCCCTTAGATTTGCCTCAGCCGAAACCCACGGATCGTACACCTGAAAATACGGCAGGTGAGTCTGGACTTTGTCGTTCCAACTTAGTGTACCTTCATCGACAAGCTGCCCGATCATGGTTGCTGTAAATGCTTTTGAATTCGATGCGATGGCATACAGGGTGTGTTCGTCCGGCGATTCAGTTTTACCTGCTTCACGAACGCCATATCCTTTGCTGAAGACAATTTTCCCATCCTTGACAATGGCGATACTCATCCCCGGAACATCCCAGTCTTTAAGCGCCTTTGTATAATACGCATCAAGCTTTTTAAAATCGACCTGCGTGAAAGCAGGAATGATCAACAACAGGAGAATAAATGATGTGATAATTTTTTTCATGGGCAAATAAGGTCTTTGAAAGTAGCAATTGAGTTGCACTTCACAAAGTGACCATGATGAGAAGGGCGTTTTCGTTTTGCAGGTTCCCGAATTTCAGCCATCTTCGCGCTGAAACCATTTTCATTTCCTCCATGAACCAACAGCCTGACTTTGACAAACTGAAGAAAACAGCTTCACAAATTCGCCGAGATATCGTTCGAATGGTTCACAAATGCCAATCAGGACACCCCGGCGGTTCTCTTGGCTGTGCGGACTATTTTGTTGCGCTGTATTTCCACCTCCTGAAACACGACGCTAAGTTCTCCATGGACGGCAAAGGAGAAGATTTGTTCTTTCTTTCAAACGGCCATATTTCTCCCGTGTGGTACGCGACGTTAGCGCGCGCAGGATACTTCCCGGTGAGCGAATTGTCTACTTTCCGATTTATCGACAGCAGACTTCAGGGTCACCCGACGACGCATGAACAGCTGCCGGGTGTGCGCATTGCTTCCGGCTCTCTCGGTCAGGGGTTGAGTGCTGCCATTGGCGCAGCGCAGGCGAAGAAGCTGAATGGCGACGACAGGTTGGTCTATGTGCTGATGGGTGATGGCGAGCAACAGGAAGGACAAGTTTGGGAGGCTGCGATGTATGCGGCGCACAATCGCGTGGACAACCTGATTGCAACGATAGATGTGAATGGCCAGCAGATTGACGGTCCGGTTGGGAAAATTCTTGCCTTAAATCTGAAAGCAAAATATGAAGCATTCGGCTGGGTAGTTCAGGAATTTGACGGCAACGTGATGGAAGAAGTGGTGGCTGCCCTGGAGAAAGCACAATCATTGGCGCGTCAGGGCAAACCGGTGATGAATCTGATGAAGACGGAGATGGGTGCAGGTGTTGACTATATGATGGGATCCCACAAATGGCATGGTGTCGCGCCAAATGACGATGAGCTAGCGAAAGCATTAGCTCAGCTTCCCGAGACGCTTGGCGATTATTGAACCGTGAGCAAAACATTGACAATGCCGGAATAAACGCCGGCATTTTTCGTTTATTCAAGGATGAGACTTTCGTTGTGGATCATGTGTTTAATTTGCGCGGCATCGATGGCGCAAGGCCAGCATAAAGTCCAGCAGGTATTGCCGCCTAAAACGCGAATACTATTTGTGCTTGATGCCTCGCAAAGTATGATAGCCATATGGGACGGATCCAATCGCTCCAGAATGGACGTTGCCAAAGACATTCTCACTAAAATTGTCGATTCCCTCCGCGTGGACCCGAGCATCGAAATTGCGCTCCGCGTTTACGGCCATCGTTTTTCGCGACAGGCGAATAACTGCAACGACAGCAAACTTGAAGTACCTTTTGCAGCCCGGAACCATGCTGCAATCATCAAACGCGTGAAGGAGATCACGCCCATCGGAGTGACGCCCATCACCTACTCCATCACGGAGGCAGCAAAGGATTTTCCTGCCGGGCCTGGCTATCGCAATATGGTCATTCTCATCACCGATGGAATTGAAAGCTGTGGTGCCGATCCCTGCGCGGCGTCATTGGAACTACAACGCAAGGGAATTTTTCTGAGACCCTACATTATCGGCTTGGGCCTTGAGAGTGGTAAGGCCCTTGATTGCGTGGGTCAATTCCTGGACGCCTCCAGCCCCAGGGAGTTTCACCACTTGCTGAACAAAGTCATTGAAAAGAGTTTTGCAAAAACAACAGTCAGTGTACACTTGCTGGACGGTGCGGGACAACCCATAGAAACGAATGTTGACGTCAGCTTCATCAATAATTTTACTGGCACCTCTCACTATGAATTTGTGCACTACCTCAATCCGCTTCGGCAAGCAGATTCGGTACAGGTTGATCCAATTCTGAATTACAACATTGTCGTCAACACGTTGCCTCCGGTAACGCACCCGGGAACCAGCATCCAACAAGGCCAGCATAATGTCATTGAGATTAAGGTCCCGCAAGGAAATTTGACCATCAACAGCGCTTCGCGCGGAGTTTCGTTTCCATCCATCATTCGTCAAAAAGGAAGTGCAGCAACCGTTCATGTGCAACCTTCAGGTGCAACCGTAAGATATCTTGCGGGCGAGTATGAAATTGAGACGCTGACCTTGCCGAGAAAGACATTGTCGGTAAGTATTGAACCTGGAAAAAATCAAACGGTTACCCTGCCGCCAACCGGATTGGTCAACATCAATACCGTTGCGAAAGGTGTGGGTACTTTATTCGTGATTGACGAGCTCGGCGTGAGCAGAATGGTCTGTGAACTGGACAAAACGGCTTCCTTCCACTCCTACAATTTGTTGCCAGGAAACTATAAAGTTGCTTTCCGTTCCGCCCTTGCTCCCGGAAGCAAATACACCGCTGTGAAGACCTTTACCGTGACGTCAGGCGGAACTGTCAACATCAGGATGTTCTGATCAGAACAACAACAACCAGGGAATTAATGCGATCAAGATGCCGAGGAGAAACCACCAAAGGAAAGACCTGTTCTGTTGCGATCGCGTTGTCATGATAATCTTCAGTTTTAATTTCGTGTGTTAACGCGAGCTTAACGAACGAGTTTCCATTTCGGGAATCCGGTGGTGTTGTTTAACATTATTTTAACAGTTTTACCCGGGCCGATGGCCATTCGAAATAATTTTCCGACTTTCGCAGGAGATTATTTCCTCCTATGAAATTCACCTTCACTGAAAAGAAAGATACGCGCTCAGGCTTCGGAGCGGGTCTTCATGAACTCGGCAAATCCAATCCCAACGTCGTTGCACTCTGCGCGGACCTTACGGGTTCGCTGAAGATGGACGCATTTAAGAAAGATTTTCCTGATCGCTTCTTTCAGGTAGGTATTGCGGAAGCAAATATGATGGGTCTCGCAGCCGGGATGACCATCGGCGGCAAAATTCCTTTTACCGGAACGTTCGCCAATTTCTCCACCGGACGCGTTTACGATCAGATTCGGCAGAGTATCGCCTACTCGGATAAAAATGTCAAAATCTGCGCAAGCCATGCCGGCCTCACGCTTGGCGAAGACGGCGCGACCCACCAGATACTCGAAGACATCGGCATGATGAAAATGCTGCCCGGTATGACTGTGATAGTGCCCTGCGATTACAACCAAACCAAGCAAGCGACTATTGCCCTTGGCGCTCATCATGGCCCGGCGTACCTGCGCTTTGGTCGTCCAAGCTGGCCAATCTTCACCGCAGCGGATCGCCCGTTCAAGATTGGCAAAGCAGACAAGATGATCGATGGTACCGATGTGACCATTTTCGCCTGCGGCCATCTCGTATGGCACGCAATCGAAGCCGAAGCGAAGTTAGCCGAGAAAGGCATCAGTGCGGAAGTCATCAATATTCATACAATCAAGCCGCTGGATGTTGAAGCCATATTGGCTTCCGTGGAAAAAACCCGTTGCGTCGTTACTGCAGAGGAACATCAGATCAATGGTGGCCTTGGAGACAGCGTCGCGCAGGTGCTCGCACGTTTCCGCCCGGCTCCCATCGAAATGGTTGCAGTCAATGATTCTTTCGGAGAAAGCGGAACACCAACCCAGTTGCTGAAGAAGTACGGCCTGTCGCCTGAGAACATCGTCGCGGCTGCGGAGAAAGCGCTGAAAAGAAAGTAATTCACAACAGGGGTTTCCTGCATTTTTCATGAACGATTTGGCTCATCTTTTTTGGATGAGTTCCCATGCGCTTATTTAAATTCGGCTGCTGGGTCATGATCTTCACCGGCTGTTCTCATCTCATCGGTGAACTCATCCCGGTGCATCCGGTCAATTCAACAGAAGCCGTTTTGTTTCCCCTGATGAGATCCTACGAGAAGCATGTTGCCGGAGGAAAATTCACTGCGTGGGATATACAGACTGGCTTATCCCTGTTCTATACACTTCATCTGATTTCCTTCGGTACGCTGGGGCAGGTTTTGGTGCGCAGCCAACGTGTTGACCGGCGAATCATCTTCGCCTTCCTCATCACCGCAGCCATCGGACTGACCATCAGTTTGATATTTTTCTTCTGGCTCCCGGTGATATGCTTCATCGCGATGATCGTGCTCTTCGCATTTGCCCTTCTGAAAACCGCCGGTCATTTTTAATTTGATTTCGTTTCGTAGCTGGGGTATATTGGTTTGCTTAAACCTTGAACCATGAAGCGATACCTTGCCTTCGTCCTCACGCTGATCGCGTGCTCCTCGTATGGACAAAAAAATATTTCCGGATTTTCAAAAGAAGCTGCCGCCCAGCAGCAGGCACTCGAACAAAAGTTTGATCAGTCGCTGAATGCGGCCAACCTCGATGCGTGGATGAAACGGATGAGTGCGAAGCCTCACCATGTTGGATCTGACTACGGCAGACAAAATGCAGAGTTTATGAGAGACATGTTTCGAAGCTGGGGCTTTGATGCCGAGATCGAGACTTATCATGTTTTATTTCCCACGCCGCGTGTACGACTTCTTGAGATGACTGCCCCAACAAAAGTAAAAGCGAAACTCACCGAACCGCCCCTGACAGAAGACCCTTCGTCTTCAATTTTAAAAGATCAATTGCCCGTGTACAACGCCTGGTCTGCCGATGGTGATGTCAGTGCAGAACTGGTGTTTGTGAACTACGGCGTGCCGGATGACTACGAGCAGCTCGAGCGCATGGGTATTGATGTCAAAGGTAAAATCGTTATTGCAAAATATGGCGGTTCATGGAGAGGCATTAAACCCAAAGTTGCGCAAGAGAAAGGCGCCATTGGTTGCCTGATTTATTCTGATCCAAAAGAAGATGGCTACTTCCAGGGAGATGTTTATCCCAAGGGTGCTTACAAAAACCAATACGGCGCGCAGCGGGGTTCTGTACAGGACATGCCTGTCTACCCTGGCGACCCCTTGACGCCCGGATATGGCTCTACCAAAGATGCGAAGCGCATTGAGCGCAGCGAGGCTTCCAATCTCATTAAGATTCCTGTGTTGCCCATCTCCTACGGCGATGCAGAACCGCTATTGAAAGCGCTTGGTGGCCCGGTTGCACCAACAACCTGGCGTGGCGCATTGCCCTTAACGTATCACATTGGTCCTGGTCCAGCGCGTGTGCACCTGAAACTGGAATTTGACTGGAAGATTGTACCCTGCCATAATGTGATTGCAAAACTGAAAGGCTCTGAATTTCCTGACGAATGGATTGTGAGAGGGAATCACCACGATGCGTGGGTATTCGGGGCAAATGATCCCGTGAGTGGAATGGTGGCCGTCATGGAGGAAGCACGTGTCGTAGGGGAACTGGTGAAGACTGGTTGGAAGCCGAAGCGGACACTCGTGTACTGCGCGTGGGATGGCGAGGAGCCTTCCCTGCTGGGCTCGACAGAATGGGTGGAGCATCACGAACAGGAGCTTCGTGAAAAAGTTGTGGCCTATATCAATTCAGATTCAAACGGCCGTGGCTTCCTTCACGCGGAAGGTTCGCACACATTGGAAACGCTGATGAGTGAGATCGCTTCCGACGTCATTGATCCGCAAACCGGGGTTTCTGTATTCGAGCGCTCGAAGTCTGCGCAGGCAACCAATGCGACCGCTGCCAGAAACAGAAAAGATATTCTTAGCCGCAGAACATTGGCGCTGGGCGCGCTTGGCGCAGGCTCTGACTACTCTCCGTTCATTCAGCACGCTGGAATTCCATCCCTTAACCTTGGTTTCGGAGGAGAAAATGGAGGCGGTGAATATCATTCCATCTATGACTCCTACGACCACTATAAGCGTTTCAAGGATCCAAAATTTGAGTACGGCATTGCGCTGGCAAAAACTGCCGGCCGTGCGACGCTGCGTCTCGCGAACGCTGATGTACTTCCTTTCGATTTCAAATCTTTCCACAGAACGGTTCAGGGCTATCTGCAGGAAGTCATTGTATTGCTGGATAATATGCGCGAGTCAACCGAAGTAGAAAATCAGATGATTCGTGAAAACCGGTATGTGCTGGCAAATGATCCGACCAAGAAGTTTTTTCCTCCGACTGAAAAATCCGCGGTGCCTTATCTCGACTTCTCCGGCGTGCAGAACGCCGTTGCGCGGCTTGAAAAAGTATCTGCTGCGCACGATAACCGCGTGAAAAATTTCGCCGGTAAAAATGCAAAACTCAACCAGCTCATGTTCCGCGCAGAGCAGTCTCTGTTATCCTCAACAGGTTTGCCAAGACGCCCATGGTATCGGCACACCATCTATGCACCTGGATTTTATACCGGTTACGGTGTAAAAACATTACCTGGTATTCGCGAAGCTATTGAACAGCGAAACTGGAAGGAGGCTCAGGAACAAATACAAATCGTTGAGCAAGCGCTCAACCGTTACTGCGATTGGATTGAAAATGCATCGTCTCTTACCGCAGGACAATGATGAAAATCCAAAGACTGACAACTGCGCAAGAATTTACTCAGGTCATTCAACTACTTGCTGAATCAAAACTACCCTACGAGGATTTGGATCAAATGCGCGCCACAATCCTCGTAGCCGTTGAAAGCAATGAAGTTATTGGTGCAGGTGCACTCGAGGTTTACGAAGAGAGTGGTTTGATCAGAAGCATTTGTGTCGCACCCGCTCACAGAAAAAAATCGATCGCAACGCGCATCACCGAATCACTCCTCCACATCGCCAGAGAACAGAAACTAAAATCCCTGATCCTGTTGACCGAAACGGCTGCAACCTATTTTGAGAAGCGAGGCTTTAAAGTCGTCGGCAGAGGGGACGTACCGGGGCCCGTCCGGCAGTCCTCAGAGTTCTCACACGTCTGTCCATCGTCGGCTGTTGTGATGAGTTATTCATTCACGCCGTAACGAATAACTGTTAGGCAAGAATATATATTCACAAGAGCGGCGGCAATTCGGCAAGTGGCAGGGAGTTTTATTACCTTTGGCGCACTGAATTCTCCCATGAAATTGAATAAGTATTTCGTAATCGATTTCGATAGTACATTTACCAAAGTTGAAGCCTTTGACGTTCTTGCAGACATCTCTCTGAAAGATCATCCCGAGCGCGAATCAAGAAAAAAACAGATCATCGAGATTACCAATCAGGGTATGAGCGGGGCTATTTCCTTCCGGGAATCGCTGGAGCGCCGCCTGAACCTGCTTGCCCCCAGCCGAAATCACTTACCCATTCTGGTCAATACGTTGAAGGGCCAGGTGAGCGATTCATTTGTGAGAAACCGTGAGTTTTTTGAAAAATATGCCGACAACATTTTCATCATATCCAATGGCTTCCGTGAATTCATTGAACCCATTGTAACGGAGTATGGTGTATTGAAAGAAAACATATTAGCGAATGAATTCCGGTTCGATGAAAAAGGCAACGTCATTGGTTTTGATACAGAGAATCCGCTGTCCGCAAACAATGGCAAAGTCGAACAGTTAAAGCGGCTGAATTTACCAGGAGACGTATATGTGATCGGCGATGGCTATACCGATTACGAAATCAAACATGCCGGTCTTGCCAATAAGTTTTATGCCTTCACTGAAAATGTAGAGCGCGAAAGCATCATTGATAAGGCAGACCACATTACGCCAAGCCTCGATGAGTTCTTGTATCTGAACAAACTGAACACTGCCATCTCCTACCCGAAGAACAGAATTCATGTACTGCTGCTCGAGAATGTGCACCCGGTAGCGATTGAACTGATGCGCGCCGAGGGATTCACCGTGGAAACCTATCACGCGGCGATGACAGAAGAGGAGTTGATTCAACGCATCAAGAATGTATCGGTTCTTGGAATACGTTCCAAGACCATGGTGACCGAACGCGTTCTGGAACATGCCAACCGTCTGATGGTTATCGGGGCGTTTTGTATCGGGACAAATCAAATTGATCTCCAGGCGGCAACGCGAAAGGGAATTGCTGTCTTTAATGCGCCATTCTCCAATACCCGTTCCGTTGTGGAACTTGCGATTGCTCAGATGATCATGCTGATGCGCAACATCGTTGACAAATCAGGGAGAATGCATCAGGGCATCTGGGACAAATCAGCAAAGGGAAGCTTTGAGATCAGGGGCAAGAAACTTGGACTGATTGGTTACGGGAATATCGGAACGCAATTATCCGTCATTGCAGAAGCGCTGGGGATGAAAGTATTGTATTTCGACACCGAGGAGAAACTCAGTCTCGGAAATGCAGTAAAATGCAAGTCGATGAAAGAAGTTCTCGAACAAGCCGATGTGGTTTCGCTCCACGTGGATGGCCGGGAATCAAATACCAACCTCATTGGTGAAAGAGAATTTGCTCAAATGAAAAAGGGCGTCATCTTCATCAACCTCGCACGTGGTCATGTTGTGGATATTCAGGCCCTCAGAAATAATGTATTGAGCGGCAAGGTAGCTGGTTGCGCCGTCGATGTCTTCCCTTATGAGCCAGTCAGCAACGACGAAGAATTTACATCCGAACTGCGCGGATTACCGAACACCATTCTGACGCCACATATCGGCGGAAGTACCCTGGAGGCCCAGGAGAACATCGGCAACTTTGTTCCTTCCAAAATCATGGACTACATCAATACCGGCAGCACTTCCAACAGCGTCAACTTCCCTAACCTGACCTTACCAACGTTGGAGAATGCGCATCGGCTGATTCACATTCACAATAACGTGCCGGGGATACTGGCACAAATCAACCATATCCTTGCGAAGCATGGTATTAACATCGCTGGCCAGTATCTGAAGACCAATGAGAACATTGGCTATGTGATCACCGACATCAATAAAGGTTACAATAAAGAGCTCATCACAGAGCTGCGCTCCATCGAGCACACCATTAAATTCCGAATACTCTACTAAGTATGACGCCGTAAGGCGCTGCTGGAATAGCCGTGTGTCAGGATGGATGCTTGTCGGTTGCAATTCGTGTAAAACTTCTTTTTTCGCTGAGGAGAATGTTTTAAGATAGTGAGATGAAGTTCATCCCTGCTATCGCTGTTCTTTTTTTATCTGTCGCTGTGCAAGCTCAGTCGGGCTTCCTGACCATTCATTATGATCTGAACGACTCGCTGAACAACCAGCTGATCGGTCCCGATCGCGAAAATATTTTTCACGTCATTTTCAACGGATACCTGAACAATCAGCTGAACGGTTACCGCTTCGATATTCAGGAGGTTGTTCGTCAATATGGACCTCTGCCCCTCGAGGAGATACCTGAGTCTTACACAAAGGGGCGCTCTTACGAATCTGGCTCCATCGTTACCTATCATGGCAAGTATTACATTTTTGAGGACCCTAACGGTTTTGGCGAAACGAATCATAGTCCGGAGGACACGGCGCAATGGCGACGCGTGGAAATGAATGGCCCGGTCGTCAGCAATACATTTCATTTTCCCACTGTGAACGATACGCTTTCCAAAAAAGAATTTCTCAATCGCATGATCATGATGCGGGAGGATTTTCTCTATTGGGATGCGTACACAACTTATCTGCCGGGAGACAAGGTGACCTATGAGGGCCGCAACTACATGGCCCTTCAGGAGCACGCAGGTGTACGACCTACTGATGCGTCCTATTGGGAAACTTCAACTGCCATGCAGGTGATGATGGGTTATCTCTCCGATCTAAAATACATGAACGTCTTGTATTACTACGAGGCCATTCAACGAGATACCGTTCTTCATCCACAAATTGTCACCCTCGGATACTTTCGGCCAGCCGAGTATTTCGCTGCGCCTGTTATTTCCTTTCGCGCCGACGAGCTTTTTTCATTTCTTGAAAAACAGACCATACCGCTCGCTCAAAGTAATCGGTTTGGATTATTACCGGGTGAGACCTTCTTTGCTGGCGACGTCGAAAAAAGAAATCTGATCGATCAGGTACGGAGTATGCTCAGGACCGGGAGTCTTGCAGCAGCTCCGAAGAGCGAAGGAGTACAAAAATTCCTTGATGGAAGCAGTGAACAGTTTTTCCCAAACTATGAACTCATTAAACAGCCTGACAATAGCTACTTACTCACAGGACCATCCGAAAATCCTTCAAAGCTGACTTCGGACATACTTGGGAAATTCAGTCGTGACCAGCTGCGGAGTATCCTTGAATCTCCTACAGCAACTTACACTACATTTCCACAAATGGTGGACAAGCCAATGCTGCGACGACGCCACACCAATATCCAGGAAGAGATAGACTCCGTTGCGCCGCTCCGTTTCATGAGTCCCGTGAACTTCGACACAATACCGGGAAAAACAATGCAGGTATCCTACCGCGTATCACCCATTCAGTTGGAACAGAAACTTTTCGAAAGTGCGCTGTCGAAACTTTGGAACCAGGTGCAAAAGAAATATAACGAGGGCAAATTATTGTTGGCTCCTCACACGCTGAGAAATCCCTGCCGGTACGATTGGAGCAAAATCCCGTTGCAAATCAGGGAAAATCTTCAGGCTAATTTACCCGACTATCCGTTTGCCGAACCGGTGTACCAGCAACTGGATTCCCTGCCCTCGGGTATTTCAGTTCCTGATTTCTGGATCATCTATGAATTTCAGGAATCAACTAAGGGCAAATGGACCTATGAGCCAAAAAAATTCGTGTTCAATGTCAACATCAATCAAGAGCTCGGCATGCTTTTTCCATTTCCTTTTCAATGGCAAGCCATTGCTCAGGAGCTCTCTTCATTGAAAGGTCGCGACATCAGGCGTCTTCGACGGATGTTAAAAAATAAGCAATACTACTGGACTCAAAGTAACTTAGTCGAGGGCCTCTGGCAAGCTCGCGAAGGCAGTCCGCTACGCTAGCGTTTCATCGGGCACCTTCAGTGTTGGCATATTGAGCTGCGTTGCCTGACGATTATACAACTTCAGCGGCAACTCTTCATCCGTAATATGGTAGCGAGCCCCTGTGTATTTCACAATCCTTCCGTAATCGTCGAGCACCGGAACAATGCAGGCATCAACCCAATAGTGACTGCCGTCTTTAGCACGGTTCTTCACAATACCTCTGAACACCTGGCCACTCTTGATTGTGCTCCACATCAATTGAAAAAGTTCCTTGGGCATATCAGGGTGTCTGAAGATGTTATGGGGCTTTCCGATCAACTCAGCTTCCGAATATTTGGACACCTCAGTCAGCTTGCTGTTTACCAATGTAATTGTTCCGTACGGATCCGCTTCTGATAAGATGGTCGTAAGACTAAACACATCTTCACGCTCTTGCAGCTCCCTGCGTACTTTATCGGTTTGATCCATTTGCCGGCGCATCTCTTCCTGAGTCGCGGCAAGTTCTTCCATGTTCTGCCGAACTTCCTCCTCCTGAGCCTTGAGCTGTTCTGTTTGCATTTGTGAATCTTCCAGGAGGAATCTGATTTTCTCGGTTACGCGTGTATTCACCACGGCAGATGCAAAGCTCTCCGCCGTCTTCGTGATGAATTCACGGTCTACATCACGGAACTGTGCAAAGGACGCCAGTTCCAGAACGCCCACAACTTCTTCGTTAGAGATTAAAGGCACGATGAAAACACAACTTGGATTTGCACCACCAAGACCAGAGGTTATCTGAACATAATTCTGCGGCACTTTCGTCATGAAGATCGGTTGTTTCTCCAAATAGCACTGACCGACCATCGTCTCTCCAATCTCAAATTCTTTCGTTAAATATTTCTTGCGTTCAAAAGCATAGCATGAAACCAATTTCAGCTTCGTCGTTCCTTCCGTTTCATGCGCCAGGAAAATACCGCCCTGATTGGCATTGACATACTTGACAAGCGCCTTGATAAACTCATCTGAGAGCAATTCGAGATTTCCGCTTTGGTTTCGAATCAACTCACCGAGGGTGGCAAGACCAACGTTAATAAATTTTTCATTCTGCTCACGAATACTTGCCTGAAGCAATCCTTCACGCATTTTCAACAATGACTGACCGAGTTCATCGCCGTCATCCACCTGATGAGCAACGCTTAAGTCGCCTTTGCTGATGGACTCTGCGAAATGAATATTGCTTCTTACATTTTTCAACTGATTTTTCAACAAACCACCTGCCTCCGCTTCGCGATACGTTCGTTTTTCCAAATCATACGCCCAATAACCGCAGATGCCCACAATCAGCGCTGCCAGTGCGCCGTGGAAAAGAAACGCCTGAAGATCCATATACTCCAGCTGAGTGAAGTAGATGTCCTTCATCCCCGAATATTGAAGCCATGCAAAACTGGCGTGGTGCACGACAACCAGAATAATCAATGGCAACTGAAGTTTCCAGTTCTGGTACGTGATCAGCAGCGTTGAGCTGACAAACACCCAGAAGTGCATTTCGAATTGTCCGTGCATCTGGTAAATGAACTGCGCTGTAAAAACCGCCAGCAATCCGCTTCCTACATACTGGTACAAAGAATATTTAGGGAGTAAATACCTTGTTCCGAAATAAGCAAGAAGGCATATTCCTCCGACGGCCAGGGCAAACAGAAAAGTGTCGTAGAAGAAGGAAATACCAAGTCCAAATACAAAGTACAAGATCATAGAGACATTCATGATCTTGTCGGAGCGCAGTGTAATCTCTTTAAAGACCTCCTGCTTCGAGAGTTTTAGTGAATCATTCGTGTTCATAGCGTGGGGGTATAAGATATTTCACAACCGTAGGCAGTATATGCCTCGGCAGAGAAATTGGGTAAGGGTTCAAAATTCAGAAAAGCCTTTAGTGCAAGTTCGGCGAAATTGCTTTCCGGTCGTGTGCAATACCGGTTGCGGTTGTAGTTACCCCGGTAGTACAGTTTCTTGTCGGGCGAGATCATCACCGCCTGCGGTGTCGAATACACACCGGACTGCTGCGCAATGAAATTTCCTCTGTCCTCAATTATTGACACATCTTCGCCGATAAGTCTGCGAACTTTCTGCAAGTCCTGTCCTTCGGGCACGACTACAAAAAATCTGATTTTATCCCCATACTGACGAAACAATTCCGCGACGTGTTTTGAGTTAAATCGCGAGCACGGACAATCCGGATTGAAGAAATTCAGCATGACTTTTTCGTTCACCGGATAACCGGCGATTAGACCCTGCACATCCAGCTTCGAAGAGATCAATGTTGGTACGTAGCCTGCCGGTTGAGGTGTGGGAAGAGAATATTGATACTCCTGTTGCCAAAACAACGCAGAGATTCCGGCAACGCAAGAAATAAGCAGAAAGACGGCGCCAACAATTCTCATTGACGTTAAAGTTATTCAATTGCCCCCAGTAGTTGAAGTGAGGTCTGAAAAATCAGGGAAGACACCCACGAATTGAGGGTTAATACGTACGTAGGTGACAGTATATCAGCTATATAAGGAAGAGGCTACCGGGCAACCACCAGGCCATATCCGGGAATTAAGCAGTATATTCACAACGGGTACCATATACGCAATACGCACCGCACAAATGAATCAGGATACCAGCGAGCTTCAGTATTTTGACGGCACCGGCAACGGTTGGGTAATTACGGCAGAGGACGTTCGCTATTTGCCCGTGGAAGCCGGGAAAAGTTCGTCCGGATTCTACTCCGGGGGAAAGGCTTTTTCGAGGTCCATTACACCATCGGAATTTGAGCAACTGGAGGGCATTTTCAGACAGGCTCTTTTGAATCAAAGGGACCGGTGTGCCCAAAGAATCATGCAAAGCCATTCTTTCACCATAAAAGAAGGCGGAGGTGTTCGCGAAGTTCTGCTTGCTCAAAACGCCCCGGAAGTGGAGCAATTGCGACGGATCTTGCATGCGTTCGCACCAAAGATTTAATTTGAAAATCCAGCCACTTTCGTTCCTCCATTTTTTTTACAATCTTAAAAGTTCAAAACCTGAGCTATGTCTGAAACGAAAGATGGAGGCAATTCTTCCAAGTCCATGGACGTCAAGTATAAGTATCGCGACATCAAGGTCTATTCTTCCAATGAATGGATGGCCAATTCGACTAAAAAATATCGACGCGTTTATGACCGGTATGAAACAACGTTTATGCGCGTGGAATTTTCATTCTTCAACAAGTTGTTTGATGAGGCCGATTGGGAGGCCAATCTTCGCTTCAAATGCTTTCACCTCAACGGCTCGCAAAAAAACGAATTGTGTAATCTTGAGTTAAAGCGCCCCATATCAAAAGATGAAAATATTGTCTACGCGCGCCATTCGTGGGGGAATCAAACTCCGGGAGCATACTGGTTCAAAGGCGAGTACTCCTGGGAGTGTTACATTGATGAGGTAAAAGTTGGAGAATCGAAATTTTACGTTGAAGACGTTGGTGAAACCCGCGAAGGTGAAAACCTGTACTTCGATATTGATTCAATCAAACTTTTCGAGGGCGATGGACAGGCCTCCGGATTGAAAGAAAAGAAATATCTGAACACTTTCAGCCAGAGCGAAAGCAGGTATATCTGGAGTGAATTCAAATTCCAGAACAAGGCCAAGGTTGGATACTACGCCGAAATTTTGTTCAATTTCTACTCCGACAGCGGACAACTGAAAGGCACACACGATTACCTCACCTATGTATCCCCGAATACTGCCGGACAGATATACACGATTTTTCCTGGCTGGGGAAGTGAAACTCCTGGAAACTGGAGCAACGACACCTACACCATGGAAGTAGTGTTCATGGACAACCTTTTGGCTACTGTCTATTTTACGGTAGCAGATAAAGCCGTGGAAGGTGATGTTAAGATTAAGAAAGACAGCGGCGACATCTTCAAAGCCGTCGGAGACGGTGCGCAGTCAGGCGGCGAACAAACACACGAAGATTTGCTCCATGAAAGTCTCGCTGAATTAAATGCCCTCACCGGACTTGAATCCATTAAACAAGAGGTCAACGAGATGGTGCAATTGGTTAAGTTTTATCAGGAGACCGGTAAAGACGTGCTGAGTAAGTTCTCTCTGCACACCGTATTTACAGGAAATCCCGGAACCGGTAAGACCACCGTTGCAAGACTGTTGTCAAAAGTTTATAAGGGACTGGGCATCCTTGAAAAAGGTCATCTGGTTGAGGTAGACCGTGAAGGTCTCGTAGCGGGATATGTTGGACAGACCGCCATTAAGACCGCTGAGAAAGTAAACGAGGCAATGGGAGGCATCTTGTTCATTGACGAGGCTTATGCACTGGCGCAGGGAAAAGGCTCCAATTATGACTTCGGTGGTGAGGCCATTGCGGCCATCCTGAAACGTATGGAGGATAACCGTGGAAAATTTGGTGTGATTGTCGCCGGCTATACCGAAAATATGATCGAGTTCATTACATCAAACCCTGGCTTAAAGTCGCGCTTCGATAAATATTTTGAGTTTCCTGACTATACGCCCGAGCAGATGTGGGCCATTGCAGCGTCGATGTTCAAGAAGGAAGATGTAACACCCGACGAGGAAGCGACGAATCATTTGAAGAACTTCTTCACATTTATACATGCGCACCGCGATCGCCACTTTGGTAACGCCCGAACCGTACGCCAGGTTGTTGGTGAATGCGTAAGAAACCAGCATCTGCGCCTTGCTTCCATGAAGAAGGAAGCGCGCACTCCTGAAATTATGGCGACAATTATTTACGGAGACGTAAGGGAGTTTCAGATTGTCGAAGTGCCACAACCGAAAGCACATCGCATCGGATTCCAGACGAGTTCTGACGAAAACTAATTGCTCCGAAAGCTATTTTTCAAACGGGGAGAATAAAACATCTTGTAGTTCTCCCCTTCGCGATAAATCAAGACGACATCCAGATGCAACTCCGGATGCGCCTCTAAAAATTCTTTGCTTCGTGCAAGTCCCATGACGGTAAATGCCGTTGCAAAAGCATCGGCGGTCGCACAATCGTCAGCAAAAACAGTTGCACTGAGAAGACCGCTTCGCGCAGATTCACCTGTTCTCGGGTCAATAATATGTGCGAAGTATTTGCCATCCTCCTCGTAAAATCGTCGATAGTTGCCCGATGTGGCCATTGCGCGATCCTTGAGCGCAAGAACCGCCGAATAAGATCTTTGCATGGCCATGGTGGTGTCCGGAGTCTCAATTCCGACAGTCCAGGGTGCATCGCTCAACTTCTGTCCCTTCGTCTTGATCTCCCCGCCTACTTCAATAAGAAATTGTGAGATTCCAGCGCGAAGCAACAATTCCGAAATCCTATCCACCGTGTAACCTTGCGCAATCGCATTGAAATCAAGACGCACGCACGGTACTTCCCGCACAACACGCCGGCCCTTCAGCGACACACGCTGAAATCCAACACACGACCTTAATGCATTCACCAAGGAGTCGTTTTGTTGTGCACGCTGAGCAGAACCGAATCCGTATGCATCGACAAGTGGAGCCACCGTAATGTCAAACGCACCATCCGTCATGCGCGACACTTCTTGTGACCGATGGAACAAAAAAGAGAAAACAGAATCCACTTCAACATCGGTATTACCTGAGTTAATTTTCGAGATCAGCGATTCCGGATTGTAGGTTGACACAGACCGATCAATTTCTTTGAATATTTCGTTGATGGCCGGCAAAAGGTTGATCGTATCCTTCGCGATGTATTGTACCTGCCAGGTGGTACCCTGAGCAAAACCCTGCACGCGGTGAAGGGCGCGATTCCCGGTGCATGCGCTTACACTAAAAAATAAAACAATGTTGCAAATAAAACAGCCGGTTCGCATGAAATATGTATGGTGGCAAAATGGACTAAATTTTACTTTGATTAACTAAAAACTTGTATTAAATTCATTTCATAAGGAATACCCCTCGCCGGCACCAGCCTTTTATTACAACCAAACACACCAAACTTTTATGGGACTTGTTAAGGACATCCTGAAAACCAAAAACAGCGAAATTGTCGCCGTTTCGCCGACCACCACCGTGTATCAGGCACTTGAGAAAATGGTCGAAAAGAACATCAGCGCACTTCTTGTGATGGAGGGCGACCAACTCAAAGGAATTTTCACAGAACGTGATTATGCACGCAAAGTCATTCTGAAAGGTAAAGAATCGAAAAAAACAGAAATTTCAGAAATCATGACAGCCAATTTAATCACGGTCAGTTCGATGACCAGCATTGAAGACTGCATGAAGATCATGACAAGTAAATATATTCGCCATCTTCCCGTGGTGGACGGAGCCAATGTATCGGGCATCATCAGCATCGGCGATGTGGTCAGGTTTGTTATCGACGAACAGAAGAACATCATTGAAAATCTCGAAAGTTATATTTCCAGAAGCTGAAACATTGACGAATCAAAACATTATCTATGGTATTGCAGATGCAGTACCATTTTTTTTTTACATTCCCTTAAACATCGGACCACGTGAACGCCGAAAAGATATTTCTCATACTCAACACGCTTCCCATGCCAGGCTGGCTCCTGCTTGTCTTTGCGCCCCGATGGAAATACACACTCATCATTACATCGACAGTTCTGCTGACGATACTGGCCGTCGCCTATATCATACTTCTTGTTTCAGGTTTGCAAAATCAATCCGGAGGAGGGTTTGGTACACTTCAGGAAGTTCAGGCACTTTTCAGTAATCCGCTCGCCCTCGTGGCCGGATGGGCGCATTACCTCGCCTTTGATTTGTTCATCGGTTCGTGGCAAGTCTCAGATGCCCGCCGACGCGGATTGCCTCACGGCTTTGTCATTCCATGTTTATTCTTCACACTGATGTCCGGACCAGCGGGACTGCTGCTCTACTTCATTTTGAGGAGTATTCGTCTCAAGCAACTCTCTCCACTAATTGCACATTCTGAAAAGGCATGAGCCAGAAGAAGTCAACGAAGGGACGCAAAATGCAGGACGTCCATTTCAGTTCTGTCGAAGAGTTTTTGGAATATCTTCCTGAAGATGAACTACGCGTGGTGCAGCGACTTCGAGCACTGGTGCTCGACACACTGCCGGGAATTACCGAAAAACTTTCATTCAACGTCCCCTTCTACAGAAAACACAAGACGATTTGTTTCATCTGGCCCGGAGCAGTTGCGTGGGGCGGAGCACGCCAGGAAGGAGTGCGGATGGGCTTTGCAAATGGTCACCTGCTGGATAATGAACTGAACTTTCTTGAGCTTGGAAATCGAAAAACAGTTGCATACCACGACTTCCGTAAGCTGTCTGACATTGATGAAGACATCGTGAAAGTTTATCTTCAGGACGCCTGGGAACTCGACCTCAAAGAATACCAAAAGAAAAATAGAAGAAAATGAAATTACATCGTGGCTGGATCATCGCTCTGTTGTTCATCACTCACCTGACGGCGCATAGCCAAACCGTTGAAGAAGTTGCTTCGGGTATAACCACTACCCTATGGGCCATCTCGGCTCCGGATGCAAAGACAGCATGGATCAGCGGCAGCAAAGGCGAAGTTGGCAAAACCACCGATGGTGGGCAAAGCTGGAAATTTTCAAAAGTCGCTGGCTACGAACAATTGGAGTTCCGGTCACTGTATGCATTTGATGCTCAGCGCGCACTTGTAGCCAATGTGGGAAGTCCCGCCTATGTATTACTCACGGAAGACGGCGGCAATACCTGGAAGAAGGTATATGAAAATACCAATCCGGCGGCATTCATTGACGGGATGGATTTTTGGAACAACAAAGAAGGACTTGTGTATGGCGACCCGATTGATGGTCAAATGCTTCTCTTACAGACCAAAGACGGCGGCTTAAGCTGGAGCGAGATGCCGGAATCATCGCGACCTGATTTGAAGACCGGCGAAGGATCATTTGCAGCAAGTGGGACAGGCATTCGTTGCTTTGATGGCAACAAGGCAATCATCATTACTGGCGGCCTGGAGTCGAGAATGTTCATCTCCCACGACCGCGGATCAAGCTGGAAAGATATGGCACCGCCGGTTCCGAAAGGAAAAGAGATGGCCGGATCATTCTCCGTCGCCGTCCAGAATGTCAAAACCATGATACTCTCGGCAGGCAACTTTGCGGATACCGTCAACGCTCAGCAGGTCATTCGCACCGACGATGGCGGAACTACCTGGAACAAGCCGGAGAGCGCGACACGCTTCAACCACTGGTGCATTGAATACCTTGACAGAAACAACGTGGTCGCTATTGGTCCTCAGGGTGGTGATTATTCGACCGACGGTGGCAAGACCTGGAAGGCTTTCACGAGTCAGAAAGGCTACCACGTTATCCGAAAATCCCGGAAAGGCAACCTGGTGCTGATGGCAGGTAACAAAGGAAAAATTGCGATATTCAGTTTAAAATAAGAAACCTCGATGAAAAAGAACCTCCTGTATTTTGTGAGCATCGCCCTGCTCTCCGGCGCATGCATCACCCTTTACCTGAAAAATCAAAAACTTGAAGACGCGCTGGCTGGGGAGCAACGCACCGTGCAGCTGGTGAAGCACGAATTACAAGAAGCCCTGGAGCAAGCTCAGAAGCAGCGCATGTTGGCAGAGGCGCAACACAAGATGGCCGCTGAATTGCTCGCCCGAACGCAAGCCCAGCTACAGTCAAAAAAGAAATAAGCAGGTTGCCGAAGCAATACAAATTGCGGTAAAGCGACAAAGCATCAAAGTGACACAGTCGGCAGATGTATGTGCTGGGCTGAAAAGAATTGGCGGTCTGTTCAACCCGTCACCGGCACATTTTCCGATAATCCGTGTCCGGTAATTCACCGTTGCGAACGGCCTCTGCGAAAAACATGCAGGCCCGGTTCTTGTCGCCTTTCAATTGCCAGGCCTGGCCCATCAGCAACTGAATCTTGTCGAGTCGTGCATCCAATTGAGCTGCACGCTCCAGCAACCGAATGCTGTTATCCGCATCCTTCTTGAGTAAATAATACCAACCCTTGTTCCGGTATGCCCATGGGTTGTAGGGATCCGTACCAATGCTTTCGTCAATGTCGGTTAGCGCACCTTCGATGTCCCCCGACATCAGTTTGATATAACCACGATTGTTGAGATAGTACGGATCGTTCTTTCGCAGCTCAAGTGCTTTATGGATGTTCACCATCGCCTTATCGTAGCGGCCGGCATCGGCCTCCACCATGGCCAACGTATTCCAAGCGTTGCTCTCTTTTGGATTCAGTTCAAGCGCCCGTCGCAAAATTGTGTCCGCCTTTGCCCCCTGCTTTCGATAATAATGTATGGTTCCTATGTTCACCAAAATCTCCGCATTCTTCGGGTCCATCGCCAAAGCTTTGTCAAACGAAAGCAACGCGCTGTCGTAAGATTGCAGCTGTGTGTACACCAGCCCGCGCAAAAAATACAGCACACTGGTATCCGGATTTGTCGCCTCCACCCGCTTCAAGTCCTGAAGTGAATTAAATAACTCTTTCGATTCATAATATGCATTGGCGCGGTTGAACAGCGCCTGCGTGTAGCCCGGGTTGCAACGAATCGCGCTGGAGTAATACCGGATGGCCTCCTCATAGTTTTTCCGCCGGTAGGCGATCGTTCCCATATTGTTCCAGGCATCTTCAAAACACGAGTCGATCTCCAGCGCCCCTTCAAACAGCTTCATCGCCTCCTGATCGTTTTGCTTTTGCACCATATCGTTTCCGCGAAGCAACAACCGCTGCAGTCGGGTCTCTTTATCTTCGGTGCAACCGGCCACAACAAGAACTATGATCAAACCAAGCAAACGAACCTTCATCATGATTAAATTCAGGACAATTTCAGAATCCAAAGTAAACAACTAACTTCTACAATAAACCAGCAATAGCATGAAGAGTTTGACAATTCAGGTATTGATTTTCTGCTTGATCTCAGGATCATTAAACACCTCAGTATCAGCGCAAGCAAGATCCGCCAACAAAAGCAAAACTTCCACGGATCAATCCTCCGTTATTCATACATTTCTGGACACCTGGCACAAAGCCGCCACCGATGCCAATGCGGCGGTTTTCTTTGACGCCATGAATGAAGGCAGTGTGTACATCGGAACCGATGCAACGGAAAGATGGTCGAAGGAAGCATTTGAAAAGTTTGCCCGCCCCTATTTCGAGCGCGGCAAGGCGTGGGATTTCAAGCCCTACGAGCGCGAGATACACCTCAGCAAGGACGGAAGGACGGCCTGGTTTTCCGAGCTGCTCACGACGTGGATGGGGGTCTGCCGCGGCTCAGGCATCCTCACCAAAACGAAGGCAGGCTGGAAAATCGAACAGTACCATTTGTCGGTAACCGTTCCGAACGATGCCATCCGCGATTTCATTGATCTGGTGAACCGATTTGAACAATCGCGTCAGCAAAAATAAGACATCGTTCTGCGTTCCTGCCCCATGTAGTGTTTCCCGCAGAATGGACATGTTTCCGACTTCAATCCTCACCAAATTTGTTTCATCAAAAGAGATTGAAGTATGAGAACTGCAGTCAGAAGAAACGAACGAAACAATTCCCTGGTCCGCCAATTCCTCATGCTGTTGCTGACCATTGCTTTCGGTATGTTGATTTCCATTTCGGTTCAGGCAAAGCAGCCGGCGAGCAGCATGCAAAGTTCATCTTCAGCTGCGATCGCTAATGATCTGAAAACAAACGCGATCGAATTGCGCATGCAAAGCAATACATTGACTTCAAAGTAAAACCTGAAGCGACAGTATTTACATCCCAAGAATTAAGAAGTTCCTTTTAAATACCCTGGTTGAAGTTTAGTTAGTCAAAGAAAAGCTGTTCCAAAAGGGCAGCTTTTTTTGATCGACTCCGCCTGTCTGGCCGACAGGCAGGCTCACCGTTAGCCGCGCATGGGAAAAGCTTGACCATTCAGGGATGGAATCAGATGATGTGAAGGCGCGACGGGTTGCGCCTTACAACTTGCCCGTCGCTGGGCATGTCGCCCTGATGGGGCTTGATCAACAAATATGATCAAAGAAAATGGCGTTGCCCGATGGGTGCGATCGCGCGAGGGACACTGGCGGTTTGTCTGAGCCACACCGGCTAACCAACTTGACGGATGTACCGTTGCAAAAAGCCGGTGGGGCGAGCGCCATGTGGCCCGACCCGACCGACTGCGACGTCAGGAGCAGCACGGAGGGACGCGCCCCAATGATGTTTTTTTGCACACCGATGTTTATTAGTTTTAACCCATGAACTTCAGCGAAGAAGTATTCCTGAACAGACTTGCTCCCACGTCGCCATATCCTTTCCTGATCCCAATCGAAAGAGCCGAAGGCATCTATCTATATGGTCCGGATGGAAAACGATATACGGACCTGATATCGGGCATCGCAGTCAGTGCGATCGGCCATCGGCATCCGCGAGTCATCGACGCAATCAAAAAGCAACTCGACAAACACCTTCACGTGATGGTGTATGGTGAATACATCCAGTCGGCATCAAACGAACTCGCGCAGAAATTATCAACAGTCCTTCCGCGACAATTGAATTGCTCGTACTTCGTCAATTCAGGAACCGAGGCGAATGAAGCCGCACTAAAACTTGCCAAACGACTCACCGGAAGAACGCGCATATTAAGTTGCCGGAAATCTTACCACGGAAGCACGCATGGTTCTTTGAGTGTTTCAGGTAATGAAATTAAGAAGCAGGCATTCCGCCCCCTCCTGCCTGACGTCCACTTCATAGAATTCAATAACACCGCAGACCTGAAACAAATCACCGAAGCGACGGCGTGCCTGATTATGGAAACTGTTCAGGGCGATGCGGGTGTTCGGATTCCTTCGAAGGCCTATATGCAGGAAGTTCGCAAGCGCTGCGACGACACGGGCACAATTCTTATTTTAGATGAGATACAGTGCGGCATGGGAAGAACCGGGAAACTTTTTGCATTTGAACATTTTGGAATTATTCCGGATATCCTCACCGTTGCGAAAGCCTTCGGCGGCGGTCTGCCCATTGGCGCGTTTATCTCGAGCAAAGAACGCATGAACGCCTGGACCGCAGAACCTATGCTCGGGCATATCACAACGTTCGGCGGCAATCCGGTTTGCTGTGCCTCTGCCCTCGCAACGCTGGAAGTGCTCCTCGATGAACAACTCATTGAGCAGGTGGACGAGAAAGGACGACTCATTGAGCAGCATCTGCAACATCCGCTCATTAAAGAAATCAGACGGATCGGTATGCTGTTCGCGATCGACTTTGACTCGGCCGAGCGCGTGAACCGCATTGTTCAGTATGCGAAGGAAAAAGGCGTGATCTGTTATTGGTTCCTTTCCCATCCCTACAGCTTCCGTCTCGCACCGCCCCTGACCATTACCCATGATGAAATTCGCGAGAGCTGTTCCATCATTCTGGAAGCCATCGAAAAAACCCGAGACTCATGAGCCAACCGAGATTCAACGCGCTTGATTATGTTTTCAAATTACTCATCATCATTGCGCTGATCATTACGGCGATCATTCTGACAAGTGACATTGTCATCCCGCTTGCGTTTGCCGGTCTCTTTGCTGTGGTGATGCTGCCGCTGGTGAAACGAATTGAGAAAAAAACCGGAACAGCATGGGCCGTCACCATCGTTTTGTTTGGATCAATTGTCGTCGCTGTTTTGCTCGGGTATTTGCTCGTCAACCAGATTGTGGGACTTGTAAACGACTTGCCGAACATCGAAGCCCGTGCGGACGCCTTTGTCGCGGACGTCCGGACTACACTCAGCAAGAACCTGAACATCGATGTGCAGCAGCAACAGAATATGGTGCAGGACATCGTGAAAACGGGAGGCACGTACCTTGGGAATGTTCTTCTTGGAACTTCCAATACGTTAAGCACGATCGTGCAGATTCCGATCTATATCTTTCTGTTGTTATTATATCGCAACAAGTTCAAGATGTTCTTCCTGAGCTTGCTGCCCAACCAGACGGAAGAACTGGTGTGGAAAAAAGAAATTGAAAACGTCATCCAGGGATACATCAGTGGACTGCTTCTGGTGACGCTGATTGTTGCGGCATTGAACACGGTTGGGTTGCTTGTACTTGGAATCGATCACGCGATATTTTTCGGCATACTCTCGGGTGTGCTCACCGTCATTCCTTACGTCGGGATTTTTATTGGTGCTTTATTTCCCGTGGTGATGGCCTTGCTCACGAAGGACAGCGCGTGGTATGCCCTCGGCGTTGTGATTGTGTTTACGGTGGTGCAATTTCTCGAAGGCAATTTCATCACGCCGCGAATCACCGGATCAAAGGTGAGCATCAATGCGCTTGCGGCGATCATTGCCTTGCTCATCGGCGGCAAAATTCTTGGTATTGCCGGTATGATTCTCGCCGTTCCTGCGATTGGTATTCTCAAGATCATCCTCTCCTATTCACAGGTGCTCAAACCTTTTGTCATTCTGCTTGGTGAAGACAACCACGAGGCGAAGAAAGAAGATCCCAGCGAGAACACACCTCCGGTGCAGGAGCTCAAAGAGGAGATCCACGAAAAAAAGGAAAAGACAGCGTAGAAACTATCCCAACTTCTCCACCACCAGGTTGTGGTTCGTGTAGATGCAGATGTCCGCGGCAATGTGCAAACTTTCGCGCACCATTTCCTCAGCGGAGAGATGCGGCGCGTGTTTCTTCAACGCCAGCGCAGCAGATTGTGCATACATGGCACCTGAACCGATGGCAGCCACCTGGTGATCGGGTTCAAGTACATCGCCTGTACCCGAGAGCACAAGCACCTCTTCTTTGTTTACAGCAATGAGCATCGCCTCCAGCCTGCGCAGGAAACGATCCATGCGCCAGTCTTTCGCGAGTTCGATCGCGGCACGTTTCATATTGCCACCATAGCTGTTCAGCTTTTCCTCAAATCGTTCGAGCAATGTGAATGCATCGGCCGTGGAGCCAGCAAACCCCGTGAGGATTTTTCCGTCAGCAAGTTTTCTGATTTTACGGACGTTACTTTTTGCAACATAATTACCCATAGTTGCTTGTCCATCGCCGCCTATCGCCACTTGTCCATTGTGGATCACGGCAAGTATGGTTGTTGAGTGAATCTTTGTATCGCTGTTCATGCTATTGATCTTAAATAAAAAAAGAAAGCCGGAACGAGTCCGGCGTAAAGTTATTGAACGAATTAAATCAAAATCCGAACGGGATCTTCCAAAAGTCCCTTCAGCGTTTTGAGGAAGGCTGAACCCACTGCTCCGTCAACCGCGCGGTGATCGCAGGACATCGTCACTTTCATGACATTGCCCGGAACAAGCTGCCCATTCTTCACAACTGCTGTTTCCTTGATGCCGCCAACGGCGAGGATACAAGCATCGGGAGGATTGATGATGGCTGTAAATTCTTCGATGCCAAACATGCCCAGGTTCGAAATGGTGAACGTACTTCCCTCCCAGTCTGCAGGCTGAAGTTTTTTATCGTGCGCACGCTGTGCCAGATCTTTCACTTCCGTCGCGATGTGCGAGAGTGACTTATTATCGGCGAACCGAACGACCGGTACAAGCAAACCGTCTTTCACAGCCACGGCAACGCCGATGTGGATGTGGTGGTTCTTTCTAATCTTATCTCCGAGCCATGACACGTTCACATCCGGGTGCTGACGCAAGGCTGCGGCAACTGCCTTGATGACCATGTCGTTGAACGAAATCTTCACAGGGCTGATTTCGTTGATGCTCTTTCTCGCCTCCATTGCCTTGTCCATGTTGATTTCCATGGTGAGGTAGAAATGAGGCGCCGTGTACATGCTTTCGGACAAGCGCTTCGCAATGGTTTTGCGCATCTGCGATACTGCAATTTCTTCGAAGCTTTCCTTGCCCACAACAGGTGCAAGCGCAGGTGCAGCAGTTGTCTTTTGCGCGCCTGTCGCTGGTTTCGCTTCAGGCTTGAAGTTTTCTACGTCTTTGCGGGTAACGCGACCGTTGTCTCCTGAACCGGGAATATTTGAAATATCCAGTCCTTTGTCTTTTGCCAGTTTTTTCGCGAGCGGTGATGCCTTGACACGACCGTTTGCGCTGTGAGAAACCGATGCAGTTTCCTGAACCGGTGTTGTCTGCTGTTGTGCAGTAGCTGCCCCGTTGGCTGGTTTAGAGGCCGCGCCTCCTGATCCTTTGGCCTGATGTGCAGCGAGCAATTTTTGGAAATCAGCGCCTTTCTCGCCGATGATGGCCAGCACGCCATTGACAGGGATTGATTTTCCTGCTTCTGCGCCGATGTAGAGGAGCGTACCCGCATTGTACGACTCATATTCCATCGTCGCCTTATCGGTCTCCACTTCAGCAAGCAACTCACCCGCCTTCACGGAATCTCCTATTTTCTTATGCCACGCAGCGATGACGCCATCAGTCATGGTATCGCTCATTTTGGGCATCAAAACAATTTCGGCCTTAATGCCAGACGTATCTATCGCCACTGCATTTTCAACCGCTACAGGTTGAGAGGCAGTGCTTGACTTCGCTTCCGCCTTACCACCATTCGCTGCAGACTTGTTTCCGCCCTGCAACAATGCCTGGTAATCTTCTCCCTTGTTGCCAACAACGGCGAGAATATCGTCCACTTTCACGGCCTGACCTTCCTGAGCACCGAGATACAGTACAGTACCCGTATTGAAAGATTCATAATCCATGGTAGCCTTGTCCGTCTCAATCTCGGCCATGAGTTCACCGGCCTTCACCGTATCTCCGACCTTCTTGTGCCATTTCGCAATAACACCTTCCGTCATGGTGTCGCTCATCTTCGGCATTTTTACAATCTCTGCCATTGTATCGTCGTATTGGATTTTCTAATTAAGGCTCCAAAAATAGGGTATAAAAGCCGATTTTCAAGGCTTTTGAGAACAATCAGAAATTGATCGTGCCCAACAGAAACTCGAAGGTGGAAGTTGCTGGTTCTAAACCGATTGAATAGCGCACGCCGATATCCAGTTGGGGAAGAAATCGCAGAATGTTGATGTCCAGTTTGGCCTCCACACCCACCGATGAATAGGACTGGCTCGTTCCTCGTTGCGCACTCGAACCAAATCCGTAATCCAGAAACATATTGGCCCGGAGCCGCTGGATGTTCAGCAACGGCCCCACGGCAATGTCCGGATACCAAACTGGTAACGTATAGTTGACCGACATGGAGTAATACTCGGGCCAGCGACTGACGGATATACCCCGTTGGATGGGCACCTGATTGGGAAACAGGTAAGTTTCCTCATCAAAACGCACGCGGCTGTTTTGATAAGCCCAGTAACCCCACAAGGAATGATGCTTGAAGATACCCGGAAAGTAGAGGTAGCCGGTGAATGAAAACAAATTGCCGGTGAAGTTTCCTCCATAGGGCGTGCTGTACACATCCATGAAGATTGCTTGTCCCCATTTTGGATTGATATCGCGTCTGCTCTGCTTAAGTATCCGGAATGAACTCAACGTAAACCGGTTATAGAGTAATCGTCCGCGGTCTACATAATCAAGAAAAAAGTAGGCTGTTGAATCGGTGACCGGAATGATGCGCCTGTCGAAGTTATCAATATTATTTCTGAACTGCGACACTTCCGTAACACCGATGTAATTACCAATTGTGAAGTTGCCGATGAACCGCGACGACGTTGTATTCAGGGGAATACGGAAACCGCCTTCAATATTCTTTTCACGCCAGTCGAACGTCAGGTTCCGAACAACGGGCTGTGCCGGTGTTACCGTGGTGTCGTATTGTAATATATTTCCTTCGTTAACTTTTCTATTGCGGACAGAGGCAGACAAGTCGAGGACAGGATACCATCCCTGATAACTGATCGCTGCACGATATCCTCCGGCTCGTTCACTGACATTGTACACATAAGCTGCAGAGATGTCGGTTGTGCTCATGATGTTTCGCGAACTCACGCCGGCCACCAGTTCGGACAGATCCTGATTGACGACCAAACCCCATGCGTAGGGATTGAATAAGCCTTTTGCAGCTGAATATCTTTTGACCGGATATACATTTGACGGAACGCTATCGAGCAGATGAGCGGTCTCTTGTTCTTCCAGATGCTGGTGTGTATCTGATAATTCTGTTCTTGCCACAAATGGTTTCCAGTTTTCCGGGTCAAACTTCATGCGGACAACTTGAAGTCCGTCGCGTGTTTGTTCATTGTAATACAGCATTCCGTCAGCGCTGATCGACGGGTTGTAGGCGCCATACTTGGAAGACGTTACCTGATAACGCTGGCCGTCATTCAGGTTCAATGCGTAAATGTTGTCGATACCAGTAACGGGAGAATTAAATAACACATATTGCTGATGTAGTACTGGGTATCCAACGTTTTCGTGTGCGGCAAATAAAACTTCACGCTCCACGCCCGTGGACGCATTCATGACAACAATACTTCTCCCCTTTTTTCCTGTCTTCAACACCACAACAGAGGAACCATCATCGCTGAAGCGAGGCATCGAATAGAAGCTGTTGTCGGCATTCTCGAACGTGCGTTGAACGGCTCCATCGGGGAAAGAGAGAATCAACAACTTCGTCTGATAATTCACGTCTGTCTCTACAGTAACAATACGAGTACCATCCGGAGAAACTGAGCTTCCGGCATAGCGGGACTGTTTGCTTCCCACGACATATTTTTGTCCGGTTACTCTATCAAAAGCTTTGATCAGGGAATACGTGCGCACGCGCCAACGCGGGTCAAAACCAAACTCGTTCCAGACGATGAGATTCCCGGATGCTGAAATCATCCCGGTTGGATTAACAATTCCGGGAGTAAATATCTTCTTCTCACCTGCGGGCGAAAGCAAGACGAATTCCTGAATATCCCCTATTCCACTTTTTAAAGCAACAACTTGATTTGGGGCAACGGCCTGGGGAAAAGAGAAATCGGTATAGGCTGTATTGTTTCGCTGATGAACGTTTTCAAAAGAAGTTAACGACAAATTTGCCAGATCCTTTTCCCATCGCGTCTGGAGATCGTTCGCCATCTCCCGGTAGAGTTTTGTCGCATACATCCCCGACTCTTTCTTTAATGCATTGGAAAACGCAAACGGAATAAAAGGCACGCGCCAGGAACGCGCACTTACTTTTCCCCAGATGTTCGGATCTCCTGTGCGCTCACGCAGGTAACTCACCATGTGATACCCGAGTACATAGTGATTGGGAATTTCATGTTTGTAAGATTGAAGAAGCTGCTTGTGATAATTAAACTTTCTTCCCTCCAGCAAGTTTGTCCGGAACAATAACGAAAAGTTCGGAATCCTTCCCCTGCCACTGGGCGTCACAGCCGTCTCGATCGCCACTGCGTCGCCCTCCCAAAACCAATTTGGTGCGGCAGCATTCGCCATGGCACCAAAACCGTTTGCGCCAAACAAGTAATAGAATAAGCGATTGAATCCTCGAAGCGCATGCTGGTATTGAGCGATGTGGCGATACTCGTGCACCGCAAGCAAATCAAGCCAGTCATTCGTGCCACCAAAATTGTAGTCCTGCGTTGGCATACCGAAGAACTCTGAACGCCTTGGAAAAACTGAAACAAAACCGTTTGAAATAGCAGATTGATTTTGAAGAATGACAGAAATTTTTCTGGGAAGCGCCCCACCCAATGACCTGGTTTCCGGTTCCCGGATATGTTCCAGCGTATTGGCCATGCGCTGTCCCTGAACTTCAAATCCTTCGGGGAAGATGATTCGAAAATGCGGACTTTGAATTTGATACCACCTCAGGGAAGGTGGATTATTATCGAGTACATCCTGCGCACTGATGCTGAACGAAGCAAAAAAAAGCAACAGGGGGAGCACGTGTTTCATAATCAGGAATTTGAATATGAAATATGAAACTCCCCCTGAGGAAAAGCAACTAAAACTTACTCTTTGATCACAATTTCCCGCGACTTCATCGAACTGACCTGAAAAAATCCGAGCGCATTATTCGTCAGATTGGTTCTTGGAGAAGAAGGAATTGGACCAAACATACCCCCGGAATCGTTGTTCAGGACGGACCACAAGTCGTTGAAATAAACATAGCCGGTTCGGGTGAGGCTGTACACTTCTACGCGGGCATTATCGCCTAATTTAAAATACGCCGGCGATGCTACCCCGTTGATATTCTCTGCAAGAAAATCATCATCGCTGTAATAGATATCCGTTTCGTTGAAAAGATTCAGTGTATCGTTTCTGAAAAATTTGAAGAGATAAAAGTTCTCCTGATCCTGAGGCTCCCTGGCAAACATGAGTACTTCGTAAATTTGTCCTTCATCTTCGGGATCCTCTTCCTGGTCATCATTGATTCGCGACGCCAAAGAATCCACTGGAATCACCGGAAGCAGTTTATCGGAACCGGTGTATTCGACCCCATCAATATTCACCACCAGCGTGTACGTACGCCCTTCCAGACCGGTGAACGGAACCTGGGGCAAATAGAAACCGGCGCTGTCTTCTTGTGCTCCAGGGTTGTGCACAAAATCGTACGTATTTCCTGCGTCGTCCAACACACGAACCGTTGCGTCTGTAATCCGCGGTGTCTCACCGGAACTGTAGAAGTCCACGGTTCTGCTCAGTTTTACATACTGCTTGCCCGGTACGTCTGTCACCATACCTTCGATAACCACGCGCGGGGCGGTTTGTCGCAAATCCAGCTGCACCGTTTCCTCACACGCGAGGAGAAAAATACTTCCGAGGAGGATATAAATAATGTTCTTCATGATTTTCAAAACTTAACGTTGTAGGTAATTGACGGGAGAATTGGGAATAAATAGATCAGGCGTGCTTCTTTCTGCGTTCCATCGCCAATGACATTGCCATCGTCATCCTGTTTGGTCCGTGTGTAGATGGTGAACGGGTTCTTTCGGTTGTAGGCGTTGTAGATGGAGAAGATCCATTGTCCTTTCCACTTCCGGTTCGCATTTTTCGAAGGATTTAAAGTCGCGGACAAATCGAGGCGATGAAAATCAGGGAGACGATAACTGTTGCGGTCGGTAATTACGTCGGGGTTATAGTCCCCATATTCATATTTGCCGGCCGGCAGGGTTAATGGTCTTCCGGTGCTATAGGTGAAGGTGGCACCAAAGGTCCATTTCTTATTGAGATCATACGCCATTTGCAAATTCACCACGTGACGGCGGTCGTGGTTCGCAGCAAATGCGCGACCCCGGTTGACTCCTGGAATTTCCCGCATGGTTTTGCTCCACGTGTACGTGGCCATTCCCATCAGTTTGCCTTCGCGCTTGTTCAGCATCAACTCTGCACCATATGACCACGAGCGGCCCTGGCGGTATTCTGTACTCAAATCACGGTTGAAGAAAATTTCCGCATTGTCGGCAAAATCCGTTACGTTGTCCATATTCTTGTAATACGCCTCCGCTGAGAACTCATACATGTTTTCTTTAAAGTTTCTGAAATACCCCGCAGCAATCTGATCGGCGACCTGCGGTCTGAGATAATAATTGCTGGGGTTCCAGGTGTTGAAAGGAACAGGGACAGTGCCCGAAGCAATCAAATGGGTATTCTGAACCATGCGGTTGTATGAAAGCTTCAGCGACTGCGAAGGTGACAAGCTGTATCGGATTCCAATTCGTGGCTCAAGATTAACATAGGCTTTGATCGTTTCCAGATTATCGTAAGACAAGGTGTCTGTGCGAACGATATCAATATTATCCCTGGGATCCTCATACAGATAAACTTCCCCCTTTCCGATGTTTTGGAAAATAGAGAGTCTGAGTCCATAGTCGAGGGTGATGCGATCGGATACGCGCTGCTGATTGGAGATATAGAATGCATGATCCAAGGCATACATGTGCTCCAGTTCAACTTCGTCAAAGATAGAACCGCTGGTTGAAGGCGAGATGCGGCCCGGAGCAAATCTTCGTCCCGTGAGGTGATACCCAAACGACAACTCGTTATTGGCATTCAACGCATAGGATAAATCATTTTTGATACTCATCTCCTGCAAATCAGACACCCACTCAAAACCTTCAACAGGATCCATTTGCTCAAGCTTATAGTCAAAGTTGCTGACGATCACCGACGTGTTCATAAAGAGGCGGTCGTTGAAGAGATGGTTCCACCGGAACGTCCCCGTCATATTTCCCCAGGCAAATCCGAAGTCATCAGAAAACTTAAATACATCCCGACCGGTATAAAAGGCAAGAAAGAAACGGTTGTTGTTATTGTGCTTCCAATTCACCTTCGCGTTCACATCATAGAAGTACACAATGTTATCCTGGTTTGCGGCCTTCAGAAATAAGTCCGCGTACGACCTTCTTGCTGAAACAATAAAAGAACTTTTGTCGCGCACGATCGGACCTTCCGCCGTGAACCTGCTGGCCATGGTACCTATGCCGCCCGTAAAGTCGAAGTCTTTATTGTTACCATCCTTGGTGCGCACATCCAGTATGCTGGACAAGCGCCCGCCGAATCTGGCTGGAATGCCCCCACGGTAAATCTCCGAATCCTTAATCACATCGGAATTGAATACTGAGAAGAGACCGAACAAGTGCGACGGATCATATACAGGTGCTTCATCAATCAGGATCAAGTTCTGATCTCCACTACCACCACGTACAAAGAATGTGGACGTCCCCTCACCCGCGCTGATGACACCCGGCATCATCTGAATATTTTTGATGATATCCACTTCCCCAAATAAGGCAGGAAGCTTCTTCAGCTGGGTCATATTGATCACGTTTTTGCTCATTTGCACTGCGACAACGTTTTCGTCAAGCGCGCGTTCTTCAATCACAATTTCTTCCATCAGCTCCGCTTCCGGGCTCATGGCAACGTTGCGCGTTTCGTTTTTACTGAGCATGACCGCGGCTGTCTGTACCTGGTAGCCCATGTAACTGTACTGAATGGTGTATTGCCCTTCAGGCAGCGTGAGTGCATAAAATCCATAATCGTTGGTGACGGTACCCGTTTTCAGCTCCAAAACAAAAATGGATACACCGATGAGTTCTTCGCCGTTGCCGGCGTCTTTGACATAGCCGTTCAGCGTGACCTTGTTTTGTGCTTGAGCCGGGACGATGCAGAATAAAAAGAAAAAAGGAAGGATGTTTTTGAACATGCGTGTTTTTGGTTTGCATAGACGACAACAGAAGTGGATGAAACCCCTACTCGTCTTTTTAAATTCAATTGATTTTTTCAACCTTTACGGAAATCACGGCAAGAGGTTCGAATCCTTGCCGCTTGCCGTGTGAAGAAATTGTGATCACCAGATGTTCAGGAAGCTGAGAGAACTATACGAGCAATACAAACCCTATGTGCGGGTTGACCTGATCATGTACGGTGTGTTGATCCTGATGATCTTTGTTTATTTTCTTATTGTGACGCTAACCAGCTGACCTACAAGAGTATTTCCTTAACGTTCTCGGAAATTTTTACTGCAAGTTCATCGGTGGGTAAATCGTTCAGGTCCCTGCCGAAAGGATCTTCAATTTCTTCCGCGATCAACTCCACACTGAGAAGCACAAACGTTACCAGTAACACCAATGGAATGGTCATATACCCTGACGAGGTAACAAAGCCGAAGGGGAGTGTGATGATGTAGATGAAGATAAATTTTTTCATATACATCATATACGAATAAGGAATGGGTGTATTCTTAATCCGCTCGCAAGCGCCGATGATGTCCATGAAATCCTTGAGCTCCTTATCGAGATTGAGAAACTGTTCCGGATTGACCTTCTTGCTTATAAACAAGTCATTGGTGTGTTCATAGAGGATGGCGGCGATTCGATTCGGCTTGTGCTTGTATCGCTCGAGTGACGCGCGGAACCCAGGGTATGCTTCTTCAAGGTGTTCAACCCACACCCCGTGACGAAGGTGATCTTTCATCCCGATCACAAAATTGGGAATCATGGCCGCAAACCATTCACGTTCAGCCTTGTCCTCTTTGGGTACGTACGCATTAATCTTCATGGCAAAGTTGCGCGTACTGTTTACCAGCGCACCCCATAACTTGCGTCCCTCCCACCACCGGTCATAGGCCGTGTTCGTCCGGAATACCAGAAACAAACCAAGAACAATCCCCAGCAGGGAGTGCATCGCGATGGTCGGTTTAAAGTCGGCCTCATGGAGTTTAAAAACATCGAGCATCACGTAACAACACGCCAGAGAAAAAAGCCCCATAAACAGCATGGCTGGCGTGAGCGTGCGCATGACCTGTCGGCTATACGCGTGAAAAATGACGGAAATCCACTTTTTGGGATTGTATTTGACCATTGGTAAAAGAGCGGTACAAATAAATCAGAACGTTTTCGATTTACCAACACAACCCGGTGGAAGTGTTTTGCGTTAATGCGTTTTATTATATCTTTATAATATCATTTTGATATCACTCAAAAAAATTCACATGAAAACAAAGGAAATTGAATTCACACCGGTTTCAGGATTTGCCATACTTGGTGTTCTGTTTCTATGCTTTGTATTGGGTTCTGCGGCATTGGCTCTTTCAGGTCAATTGATTTTCGTCATCGTGCTGCTCATTCCAGTGCTTCTCGCGCCAGGGCTTTTCATTCTCAATCCAAATGCATGCATGGTGCTGACTTTCTTCGGTGAGTACAAAGGCAGTATCAAGAAGAATGGATTTTTCTGGGTGAATCCTTTATTCAACCGAAAGATGATTTCACTTCGTGCCCACAATTTTGAAAGCGACAAGATCAAGGTAAACGACAAAGTCGGAAACCCGATTCAGATTGCCGTCATCATCGTTTGGCAGGTGATGGATTCTTATAAGGCGTCGTTTGAGGTTGATAACTACGAGACGTTTGTGAAGGTGCAGACCGACTCTGCGGTTCGCTTGCTTGCCGGCCTGTATCCGTACGACAATTTTGAAGCAGATCAGGAAGTCACGTTGCGTTCGGGTCACGAACAGGTCAATCATTCTCTGGAAGAAAACATGCGCAACCGGCTTCAGATGGCAGGTATTCAAGTTATTGAGGCCCGAATCGGTCACCTTGCGTATGCGCCAGAGATTGCCAGCGCCATGCTTCGTCGTCAGCAAGCGGCAGCTGTCGTCGCAGCCCGTTTTAAAATTGTAGAAGGTGCGGTGAGCATGGTCCAAATGGCCATCGACCAACTATCGAGTCAACAGATTATAGAACTGGACGAAGAGCGCAAAGCCGCCATGGTGAGCAACCTGATGGTGGTGTTATGTTCGGATAAAGACGTGAACCCGGTCGTGAACGCAGGAACGCTGCATCCTTAACTATATTTGCTCCATGGCGCAAAAGAAACCATTTGTTCTACGCCTCGATCCGGAAACCATGAAGGCTCTTGAGAAATGGGCATCCGATGAATTCCGGAGCACGAACGGACAAATTGAATACTTGATCCACAAGGCGTTGAAAGAGGCTGGTCGAATAAAAACTAAGAACAAGGCAGATTAAATCTGCCAGCCAAACGTTACTTTTGCTGACTTTACACGCATTATGAAAAACTTTTCAATCATTCATATCCTCTTGTTTGCCTTGATGATGCTGGCGGCTCAATGCAGCCACGCGCAGGACTATGTGGTGCTGAATACAGGCGATACCCTGAGGGGCGTTCTTCGACCGATGACGTTCGGCCCTGAAAAGAAACTTCAGGTGGTGACGCCAGATAAAAAGAAGACATTGCTTCAACTGTATCGCATCCGTACATTTTCCATTAAGGATCAATTGTTCGAGCCAGTGAAGTATGAGGAGCAATACCTGTTCATGAAGGTGCTGCGTTCAGGCTACCTCACCCTCTATGGTTATCAGTTGCAAAACCAGGCTACCTATGATGGCCTGTTCCTCAAGCGCAGAGACGCGCCGGGCATTGACGTACCAAATCTGGGCTTCAAGAAACGGGTGGTGGCTTATCTCAACGATTGCGAAGATGTTAAGCAAAAGCTCGAAAGCGGTGAATTTGCCAAGAAAGATATCAACGAAATAGTGGATGCCTATAACGCTTGTGTGAACAGTCGGACAACACAGAAAATTCAGGTTGTTCAGGCGGAAGAAGCACAATTGAAGAAAATCAATGTTTGGGATGCGTTGGAATCAAAGATCAATGAAAAGGGTGAGTTTCAGGGTAAGAAAGATGCATTGGACATGATTACGGAAATCCGGGGCAAAATCAAGAGGAATGAAAAAGTGCCCAACTTCATGATTGAAGGTCTGAAAGCATCGCTTACAGGTGCGGGCCTTCAGGAAGATCTCGACAAGGCCCTGAGCGACTTAAACCGCTGACGATTTAAAAATCCGGACCCATAAAGTTCGGATTTTTTCTTTCTCGGATATCAGAACAATGCTGGCACAAACCAGAACAGCCCACGCGAGGAAGAAAAGATAACCACCATCCCCTTGTACTTCAATTCCCAGTATGGTCAGGTGCGAAACAATCGCGCCACCCATGATCCCCACGGCCATCACTGCGCCTGCCCACGCGGTACGGTTGATGAGTAGCAATACGGAAGCTACCAATTCTGCAAAACCGGTTCCATACCTCCCCCACGGCTCCATTCCCATGCGTGTGAATATTTCAACAGATTCAGACGCCCCTGTAAACTTGAAATAGAGTGTTTGCAGCATGATGATGGCCGCCACAATGCGGCAGGTCCAGAACAAAAAAGCAGGAAATTTCATCTTGTAAAGTTAAACAAACACTAAATTTCAGGATGTCAGCCTGCTGACAGTTAATTCAATAACGGTATGAACGAAGTATTCCGGATAGACCCTGACATTGCAAAAGCAAAAACAATCTCCACCGCTTTTTACCTGAACGAAAATTACTTTCAGGACGCCCGTGAGAAAATTTTTGCCAACACGTGGCAGTTTATCGGGGACACCGATACGGTAAAGGAACCCGGCTGGGTGACACCCGTCAATCTTCTGGAACAATACATCAACGAGCCACTCGTCGTGACCCGCGATAAAAACGGGACGGTTCATTGTCTTTCCAACGTATGTACCCACCGAGGAAATTTGCTGGTCGAGAAACCTTGTAAGCTTCAGGAACTGCGATGCAAATATCACGGACGCCGGTTTTCACTAGACGGGCAATTCACCTATATGCCCGAGTTCAAGGAAGTCGAAAACTTTCCGACATCCGCTGATAACCTCACACAACTCCCCATACACCGATGGGGTAAGCTGTTGTTCACATCGCTGAATCCGAAACTGAAACCAGATAAGTTCTTTCAGGCCATGAGCCAACGGGTAGGCTGGCTGCCACTCGATGAGTTTGTATTCCGGCCTGAACTCTCGCGCGACTATCTCGTGAATGCGAACTGGGCACTTTACTGCGAAAACTATCTGGAAGGTTTTCACATTCCATTTGTGCACGCGGGCCTCAATGCAGTTATCGATTACGGTAATTACACGACTGAACTTTTTGAATACGCGAATCTTCAGGTAGGCATCGCGAAGGATCGTGAGAAAGATTTTGTGTTTGATATACCTGCTTCGTCTCCGGATTACGGAAAGCAAATTGCAGCCTATTACTTCTGGGTATTCCCGAATATGATGTTCAATTTCTATCCGTGGGGACTCTCCATCAATATTGTACAACCGTTGAGCATCGACAAAACGAAGGTATCGTTTCTCACCTATGTCTGGGATGAGAACAAGTTGCGTCAGGGTGCCGGTGCGGAACTGCACCAGGTGGAAATGGAAGATGAAGACGTCGTGCAAAACGTTCAGAAGGGTATCCGTTCGCGTTTCTATCAGCATGGTCGGTACTCCGTGAAGCGTGAGACCGGAACGCACCATTTTCATCAATTACTGGCCTCCTTCATGTCGGCATGAAGCCTCTGAAAGGAAATCTTCTTCCTGCCCTTGGAAAATGGAGCTGTGTTTCTCTGGTCGTTGGAGGAATCATCGGCTCAGGCATCTTCATGAAACCGTCGGCCATGGCTGCGCAGCTGGGCTCTCCGGAACTCGTTGTTCTCGTCTGGATTTTCGCTGGCCTTATTACACTGGCCGGTGCATTAAGCAGCGCAGAAGTAGCGACCATGTTACCTCAAACGGGCGGACCGGTTGTCTATTTCAAATACATGTACGGCGACTTCGTCGCATTTCTTTATGGTTGGGCCGGTTTTGCAGTTTTCAATACTGCCGGGGTTGCCTCAATAGCTTATGTATTTGGATCTTATTTCCAGTACTTCATCGAGCTGCCGCGCTTCAGCCCGGAAATAGAATCATCCCTATCCATACCGTTGCCATGGATCGGAAAGATATTCCCGCTCCAGAACATCGGGGTAAAATCGGTAACCATTTTCATCGTCGTGGTTTTGACCTGGTTCAATTATAGGAGCACACGCGCCGGGGCTAACATTCAGGTTGTATTCACGGCTCTTAAAGTGATTGCCATTCTGTTTGTCGTTGTGGGCCTCTTCAGTTCAGACAAGGGATCGTGGAGCAACCTCACCCGTGACTCGAATGTTATTCACCACAACTTCATCACGCTCATTGGTGCAATTGCCGCAGCGATGTCCGGGGCATTCTGGGGATACGACGGGTGGAACAACATCACCTTCGTCGCAGGCGAATTGAAAGATCCGCAACGCCTCATTGCCCGTAGCCTCCTCGTTGGATTGATCATTTGCATTGGTATTTACGTGCTGACCACCATGGCTTTTCTTTATGTCCTGCCTGTCGATGTTGCGGCAAACTCTCCGCTCATCGCCTCGGATGCGGCGACAACCGTCATGGGCAGTGTGGGCGGGGGGATTATTGCCGCGCTCGTCATGATATCCCCGTTCGGAACGACGAACGGAAACATCATGGCCACGGCACGCGTCACGTATGCAATGGCACGTGAAGGTTACTTTTTCAAATGGTGCGGCGATGCTCATGAACAATACCACACGCCTGGAAAAGCTCTTGTGCTCCATGCGGCATACACCTCGTTGCTGGTCTTAAGCGGGTCTTTCGATATGCTCACCGACATGCTCATTTTCGTGAGCTATGTATTTTACGCGCTGGGTGTATTTGGAATTTTTATCCTGCGGAGAAAAATGAAAGATGTACCTCGTCCTTACCGTGTGTGGGGATATCCCTACGTGCCGTTCGTGTTTCTGATTTTTGCCACATTCTTTCTGTTCTCGACCGTGATCAACGACATCATCCTTTTTGCAAATGGGGAAACAACGATCATCAACTCACTCTTCGGTGTGATGCTGACGTTGACCGGCGTTCCGTTATATTTCTATTTCAAAAGGAGACCTCAAAAATCGACCGATCGATAATATCCGGGCCTAGTGGGCCAATTGATCCAAATCCCACGCGTAGTCTTTAACATACCGAATCATTCCCTTGTCGACCTGAAGCGGCGACTCAATGTTGTTATCATAAATTTGCCCGGTACCAAGTCCCTGATGCATGGTGATGTTATATTCTGCTGTGAGTTGGCAAATGGCATTTAAGCCAATGTTCGATTCGAGCGCCGAAGTCATCCACCAACCAATACCCAGCGACTCCGCTATGGCAATCCATTCCCGGCAGGAGATAATTCCGCCGTGCAAAGTAGGTTTAAGAATAATATAGGCAGGTCGTAAACTTTCGAGCAGTTGTCGTTTCTCCTCTGTTCCATGAATTCCAATCAGCTCCTCATCGAAGGCAATTGGGATTGGAGACTTGCGACAGAGCTCCTCCATCTCCGGTTGCCCCGGCTTGATGGGCTGCTCAATGGAGTGGACATTAAACTTCGATAATTGATCCAGCCTGAATAAGACATCATCCAGTTTGAATGCGCCATTAGCATCCAGGCGAACGGTAATATTCTTGTTGAAATAGCGCTTGCGAATGTACTCCAGCATGTCACATTCCCGGTCAAAGTTTAATCCCCCGACTTTAATCTTGATACAATCAAATCCGAGAGCAACTTTCTGGTTAATCTGGTTCATCATGAAGTCCATATCACCAATCCATACGAGGCCGTTAATGGGAATTGGTTCACCGGCAATAAAGGAATTGTCGAAGATGACCCGTTGGCCTCCGTTGGCGAGATCGAGGAAAGCAGTTTCAAGACCGAACCGAATAGACGGAAATTCGGGAGGAACAATATCAGCAATCAAAGACAAGTCGGGTTGATGCAATTCAGCAACCTTTGCCAGGCAGCTTCGAAGAACATCTTCATATTCCGGAACTGCATCAATACTTAGTCCCGGCAATGGTCCGCATTCACCAATCCCAATTATGCCCGGGCTATCGGAATGGTTGATTTGAACAAACCACGAATTCTTATCACGCATCAGTCCGCGCGATGTCCTCGCCTGAAAACCAAATTTGAAAATCTTCTTCGTGAGCCGGGTCGTGAGTGCCATACGTTGATGAAGATAGAAAAATAATGAAAATATAGAACCGCGCGTTAGTTTTGTACCCTTATGGCCAGTGAAAAAATCCAGGACTACGATTATACGCTTCCGCCCGAACGGATTGCTTTATTCCCGCTCGAAGAGCGCGACCAGTCAAAATTGCTGCACTATGCAAACGGCAAAATCAGCCATCAGCAATTCAGAGATTTGCCTTCCCTTCTTCCTGAAAATGCATTCCTTTTCTTCAACAATACCCGCGTGATTCCTGCCCGGTTGTTCTTCGTGAAGTCCACGGGGGCAATCATCGAAACATTCTTGCTAAGTCCCGTTTTACCCTCACCGGTTGTCCCGATAGCGATGGAAACCAAAACATCCTGCACGTGGAAGTGCGCCGTGGGCAATGCCAAGCGTTGGGAAGAACATACCGTGTTGGAGAAAGAGTTGGAGGATGATGTCCTTCGTGCCACGTTGCTCGACAAGGCTGCAGGTCTTGTGCGGTTTGAATGGAGCAGTAACCGTTCATTTGCTGAAGTAGTTGAACGGAGTGGAGAAACTCCCCTCCCTCCCTATCTCAAACGCAAGGCCGAGGCTGAAGACAAGGAGCGTTACCAAACCATTTATTCAGCCAATAGCGGAGCCGTTGCAGCGCCTACAGCGGGACTCCATTTCACCGACCGCGTATTTGAAGAGTTGAAAAGAAAAAACATTGGGATAGATTTCCTGACCCTGCACGTAAGCGCCGGAACTTTCCAACCGATTAAGACAGATGATATCCGGGAGCATACCATGCACCGGGAGCAAATTGTTGTTTCAAAAAAGAATATTGATAGTCTCCTGAGTGATAACAAAACATGGATCCCCGTGGGTACGACCTCCATGCGCACGCTCGAAAGTTTATATTGGTACGGCGTGATGCTGCTGGAAAATCCGGACGCCCCTTTTAGTATTCCTCAGGACGAACCGTATCGCGAACGCGCGCTGCCCGTGGCACGAGAGGCATTTCTTGCAGTTCAGCAAAAAATTGAACGCTCAGGACAGGAATCAATCACCGGGGAGACTTCGATCTATATCCGACCGGGATATGACTTTAAAGTCTGTGACGGTATCGTTACAAACTTCCATCAACCCGGCTCTACCCTGATTGTCCTCGTGAGTACCCTCATCGGTGACGACTGGCGACGTGTGTACCAGGAGGCCCTGGATAATCAATATCGGTTCCTGAGCTATGGCGACAGCTCATTGCTGATGCGTTCGCCAAGGGACGCGCGTTAAGTGCTAATTAACGTGATGCAGTTGTGGGCAACGCATTGAGATCAACAATACGCACCTCTACCCGTCGTCCTTCTTCCTTGGAACCTGTCTGATCTTTTGTGGCTCCGTATCCTTTTGCGACAATGCGTCGGCGGACGACTCCGCGGTGGTTGACATAATCGAGGACAGTGATGGCGCGCTTATTGGAGAGTTCACGGTTGAGTTGTTCTGACCCTTCTGCGGAAGCAAAGCCGGAGATCTCAATCCCCAGTTCAGGATATTGATTCAATGCTTTTAGTATCTGATCCAGCTCCGCATTGTAATTCGCCTTCAAATCACTTTTACCTGCATCGAAGTAAATCTTAACAACCTTCGCCAACAGCGCCTTATCGGCGGTCGTCGCCTTTCTCACAGGTTGTTCCTTCTGACGTTTCACCTCTTCCGCAACCTTCATGGTCGGGAGCGAAAGGATTGTTTTACTACCCAGTTTTTTTGCTTCAAACTTGCTCTCATCGCTCTCGTCATAATAATACGTTCTTGATGCAACTTCAATCTTCGAGTTTTTAGTTTCGTCGAAATTGACGCCTTCAATGGGGTCGGTATGTTGAATCAATTCCTGAAGGTATTTGATTCCCTCCTTGTCATCGGCAGCCATCAGATCGAGCATCATGTCATACACGTCAACACTGCCTCCCTGGACAAGTTTTGCTTCATGGCTTTTCCGCAGGTCAGTCTTCACGTCCTGGTCGGTATCATAAAACGCGTTCTTGACCTGAACTTCCTGACCAACAACAACGTCGAATTGCTTGATTGTTTTCAGATAAATCATCTGATATAATTCATAGAAATAGTCCTGGTTGGGAACGTTGATGTTAAGTGTATAGGGAAGAAAGCCTTCCGATTCAATCACCATATCGTAGTTCTTTGCCGGCGGCAAAATGATCAGGTAGTTGCCTGTGACAGGATCCGGATCATAAACAAAGTCGAGTCGCTTATTCGTCTCATTATCGACCATGTAGATTTTTGTGGGCATTGGCTTGCCTGTTTCGGCATTCAGAATTTTACCCTTGATGAGTGTCAACGGAATGTTTGAAGACTCCTTCGGCATGTTGAGGAAATAGATGTCTTGTGCACCAAGGCCTCCTTTCCGATCAGAGGAGAAATAACCGCGTGAACCATCCGCGATAAGAGTAAAGTAATTGTCATTTGCCGTGGTGTTCACAGGATATCCCATGTTTTCGGGCGTCGTCCATTTATCATTGACAAGGCGCGTGACGAAAATATCTCTGCCACCCATCGACTTCGGTCCATCCGAAGTAAAGAATAATGTTTTTTGGTCCGGGTGAATGAAGGGCGCGTCCTCATTGGCCTTCGTATTAATGGACGGTCCGAGGTTTACCGGCGCCGACCATGTTCCATTAGCTTGCAGCGTAGTCTTGTAAATATCAAGTCCTCCCATACCGCCTTGTCTGTCACTGGAGAAATAAATCACTTTGCCATCCGGGGTGATGCTCGCGGTAGCTTCTAAAAACCTGGGATTATTCAGTGTAGGCGTGACAAGGCTTGGCTTCGACCACCCGTCTCCGGTCTTTGTGATTTGAAATAAACTACCGGGATCGGTAACGGAGCCCATGAAGATGATCATTTTTTGTCCGTCTGCGGAAATACCCGCCGTCCCCACGTTGTACTCTGAAGCAATCGGAATGACCTTAGGCTCTGACCAGTTTCCGCTGCTATTCGTGGAAATATAAACCTCTTCGATAAACTTATCGCCGGAACGGGTTTTTCCAGTATTCGGGCGCAGGGCTGTAAATGCCATGACGCTCTCGTCGGCACTCACCACTGGATTGTACTCAGTATATTGAGAATTAATAACCGAGCTGATGTTATTCACCGTCATATTTCGAGGCACAGACATCAGCGCGATGGCGTTGTGAACGGTATTGATGGCAGCATCCGCTTTCGCAACGGCTACCTTATCGGTTTTTGCAAGCTCTTTAAACTTCGTGTATTGCTCAAGCGCCTTCTGGAGCTGCTCATCCTTCAGATACAAATCTGCGAGATCAAAGATGACGCTGTTCGGCACCTTCGCGCCGCTGCTGAGGGCGAAATCAAAATAGGGAATTCCCTTCACTTGTTCCGACAGACTGCTGCTCTTCTGGTAGCACACACCTGTTTTGTAATGAACCATCGGATCTTTCTCTCCTGCCTTGATGGCTTCAAGGTACAATGGAAGAGCCTGCTCATAAGCCTTTATGCCGAAATAGCGCTCTGCATCTGCAAGGGCTTTCTTATTGCCCTGTGCAAATAATGCAGGATTGACAGCTAACAGAAACAAGATGAAAAATACCTTATTCAAGTTCATGACTTCAGATTTTAGCTACAATACTACTAATTCAGATGAATTACAAATCTGTATTTTAAGCCTGAATCTTACAGGGGACGCAAGGGCCAACCCGAAAAACAACGCCCGGGCTAGGCGCATGTGCCAAATTTAATTTGTTTACAACATCGGGGTTACCAAATTTTTCAACCCCTTATTCAGACTGTTCGTAGGATTTCCCGTATTATATACCGAATTTTAAAGGTCTTAGCCGAATACTATGAAGGACAAGCTTCTCCGTCTCATGGACGTAGAACCTGGCGAAACTGGCCGTGTGGGTCTGCTTTTCGTAATGGGGTTCTTTATGGGAATGTTTCTCGCAACCGTCGCGGTTGCGTCACAGTCCCAATTCCTTACGCATTATCCCGACGAAAAGGACCTTGCCAGGGCCCTCTTCTATTCTGCAGGCTTCGGGCTTGCAGCAACCATCTTCTATAATTTCCTCCAGGGTCGGATTCCCTTCTCGTTGCTCGCCTCATTGTCATTGATTGCCATCACCGGTATTACGGCATTCATGGAGTTTGGCGAAGGCTATTTCGCTGATCCCAACTTTATTTACTATTTCGGCTTCACTCAGCTCATCCCCTTCTCGTTTATCATTTATCTCGTGTTTTGGGGATCCTTTACGCGTCTGTTCAACCTGAAACAATCGAAAAGACTGGTGGGAACGGTGGATATCGGAGCGATGATTGCCACCTTTTCCTCGTTCTTCATCATTCCTCAGCTTCTTGGCAGTAAGGCTATCACAGAGCGCGACCTGTACACCATCTCCTTGTTTGCCATCATCCTTTTCTTTGTGCTGTTCTTGTTTCTGAGTATCCGATTTATCTCCAAGAACTATTCTTTTGCCACGGAGCGCCAGCTTAACCGGAAACTCTCCGCCGTTGATTTCATCAGGAACAAATATATCCTCTACATGTCCCTGTTCGTCATTCTCTCGATGATGGCGATCAACTTCGTTGACTTCTCTTTCCTGAACGTTATCAACCTGAATTACAAGGGAAAACCAACCGAACTTGCCAGCTTCATTGCTTATTATGAGGGTACGATTGTGGTCTTCGGCTTCCTCGTTCAGGTATTTGCCGCCGACCGAATCCTCGGTCAGTATGGAATGCGGGTATCGTTGCTCATCAATCCCCTGCTCATTGCGGGAGCCACCGTGGCCGCACTGGTCCTCGGTTTCTTCTTCGACAGCACGACACCCGACAAAGAGTTGTTTATGGTGTTCTTTATCATCATCGCGATGAGTAAGTTATTCATTCGATCACTTAAAGAATCGATCGACAATCCAACGTTCAAGCTATACCTGCTCCCCATCGAAAGCCGAACCCGAATCGATGTGCAGACGAAAATCGAGGGTATCGTAACAGCGTTTGCGATGATGATCGCTTCCGGACTTATCGTATTAATTACCAGCACGTCCATTTTCAGCGATCTGATTTACATTACCGTATTTACCGTTCCCTTAATTGGCTTTTGGTACTTCTCAACCAGCGGAATGCATCATGCCTATCGGAGTACGCTTCTGTCGACGCTGAACGAAAACAAAAAACAATCCGCTCACAAATCTGAAAAAGCGTTTACAGTCAATTCCCTCCTGGAGCGACAACTCGAGGATACAAAGGAGGAAAAAGTAATCTACGGCCTTAAGCTGATGGAAAAGCTGGAGCCTGCGCTCTTTGAAAACGCGCTGATCATGCTCGCTGAAAATGAGCGCAAGAAAATCAGCAAATTCGCCAACGAGAAAATTCGTGAACTGGGGATTGAACCAAACGGAGAGTCCAGCGATATCAAAGTTCTCGCACGACAGGCTGCAGGACAATTGGAAGACGGAGACCTGCTCTCAATATCACCCGATAAATTATTAAAGCTCAGCAAGTCGGTCAAACAAAATGACCGTGTACTGGCAGCCAAGCTCCTCCGAAAACTTATTAGCCAACGAACCATCTTCGTCCTCCTCGAACTTCTTCGCGACGGTGATCCGAAAGTTCGTTATGAAGCACTCCTTACAGCCAGAAGGGTCAAACGACCTGAGACATGGCCTGTGCTCATTGAGATGCTGAACTCACCAAGCTATGGTCATCACGCTGCAGCCGCGTTAAAAGAATGCGGAGAGGATGTCCTCCCGACTCTCGAGGCCGCATTTCATAAATCCGGACAAACCGATATCGTCATGCTGCGCATTGTGCAAATCATGGGAAGAATCGGAAGCCCTGAGGCCATCAAACTCATGTGGCGCAAAGCGGATTATCCCGATAAGCGAATCGTTCGTCATATCTTCTACGCACTGCGCTATATGAACTACCGCGCGGAAGAACGGGAAGCCCGTGAAGTGCTCAACCTGCTTGAAACAGAAGCCAGCAAAACCATCTGGAACCTGGCCGCACTAGACGAACTTCCCGACGAGCCTCATCTCTCCCTGCTGCGCGAAGCGCTGAAAGAGGAGATACGGGAGAACTATGATCAAATTACCATTCTCCTTTCGATTCTTTACGATCCTGAATCTATTCAACTCGTGCGAGACAACGTGGAGACCGGCAACCCGGATAACATCGCCTTTGCCCTCGAGCTTCTTGACTTATTCATCGACCAGGACCTGAAACCAAAGTTGATTCCGCTCTTCGATGATATTCCTACAAAGGATAAATTGGAGGCACTCCAGCTTTACTATCCTCGTGAAAGCTATACCCCCGTTCAGGTGATCAACTATATCCTGAATCGCGACTTCAACCTGAATAACCGCTGGACGAAAGTCTGCGCAATACATGCCGTGGCCTATATGCCAGACTTCAGAATCAGCCGTGGACTTGCAGCGCAGATTTTCAACCACGACAGACTCCTGCAAGAGACAGCGGCATGGGTTGTTTACAATAAAGACAAAAAAGCGTACGAGGCTATCCGGGAGCGACTGCCGAACAAAGACAAGAAATTCCTTGATCACTCCATTGAAAATAACCAACTGCTGGATGGTTTGGACGATGGATTTTTTCTGGCAATCGAAATGGTTCTTTTCATCAAGTCCCTTCCGCAATTCAAGCATATTCACGGGTCGGCATTGAGTGATCTTGCGGATAAGATTACGCCCATAGACCTCACGTTGGGAGACCGTATCAAACTGAACTTCCAGGAACACAACTCCCCTATCCTCGTCATTGCCCACGGTGAAGTGAAATTGAAAAACGATGACATCATTGTGGCTCAATTGAAAAAAGGTGACGTGTACGGAGACCTGTTTCAGGACGGAACCCCAGCTCCGATTAATATGATTGAGTCCAATATGAACTCAGTCATCTTTAAAATAGATCTCATGGACTTCTACTTCGTGATGGCACACCACCACGAACTCGTTCAGGGAATGATCAAAAATGTAACTCAAGAACCAATCGCAATCCTTAACTCATAATTATCATCATGGCTTTTGAAATAGACGTACTGATTGTTTTTGCCGACAAAGACAACGAAGCAAAAAAGAATGAACAGGGCTGGGTAGGTCAATTCAAGAAATTCCTTGAGCTGATGCTAAACCAGGTACTGGGCAAGAAAGCCAACATTGTGCTCAAGGCGGAATACGACAGCGTTACCTCGCCCAAGCTAAACAATGTAGCCGCGCTTGTACCTGTTCTTTCGAAAGATTTCATCCAGAGCGGACAGTGTCTTGACCACCTTGAAGTATTTCACAAAGCCGTTGAAAGTAGTGGAAAGAACCGCAACCGAATCTTTAAGGTTTTTAAGTCTCCCCTCGGCGTACTTGAGCAACCTCCGCGTCTGCGTGAATTAATCGGATATGAAATGTATCAGCTTGACTCCGACACCGGAGAAATTCGTGAGTACACAGATTACTTCAGCAGCGAAGCGGAACGTCAGTACTGGATGAAGATGGTTGACCTGGCATACGACATCTATGATACGTTGCTGTACCTGCAGCAGGATCAGACACAGTCGGAGGTTAAAAATATCTATAAAAGAAAGAGCATTTACCTCGCGGAAACAGGCCACGACCTTTCGGTTCAGCGCAATATCATTCGCCGCGAATTGCAACGGCATGGCTACATCGTCCTGCCAGACCACACACTTCCCGGAAAGCTGGAGGATTTTGAACGCGAAGTGAGGAAGGACCTGGTTGATTGTTCCTTATCCATTCATTTGGTGGGAAGCGCCTACGGGGAAATACCGGAAGGCACAGATCGTTCGATCGTGGATATTCAAAACAAACTCGCCGCAGAGAAGAGCGCGCAGTTGCGCCAGGAAGGTGTTGAATTCAGTCGCCTGATTTGGATTTCACCGAATCTTGTCAATGCCTCAGAAAAACAAAAGGCGTTCATCGAAAGTATCAAACGCGATATTGAAGCACAGGAAGGCGCGGAGATCCTTCAAACACCTCTGGAAGATTTCAAGAATATCATGCGGGAAGAACTCGTGGAAGCGGGAGAGAAACGCGCTGTCGGTGCGGACAATGGAAAATCAATCTACCTCATGCATGATAAGGTAGATGATGAAGCCGTGAAACCGATCAAAGAAGCCATTGAAAAATCAGGATATAAAGTTCTCTTGCCGGAATTCGAAGGGGAACTGCTCGAACTGCGCAAAAAGCATATCGAAAACCTGAAAGCATTTGATGCCGCCATCATCTACAAGGGAAAAGTGAATGAGCAATGGGTTCGGATGAAAGCATTAGATATTTTAAAGGCTCCCGGGTTTGGCCGGAAGAAACCAATCATTGCAAAAGCCATCATTACTGCTCCCGGCTCCGGCCTGAGTGCAGATTCATTTAAAAGCCAAAACCTTCGCGTGATCGAAAGCGATCCAAGAAGGTCAACCGAATCACTTCAATCTTTCTTTCAGGAATTTAACGCCTAACCTATGAGCGAAATTCTACAAACCGCCGCCGAAGTCGCCAATCCTTTTCCCGGACTGAGGCCATTCAAAATTGACGAGAGCCACTTGTTCTTCGGTCGCGAAGGACAAAGTGATGAGGTTCTGCTCAAGCTTTCGAAAAACAGATTTGTCGGAGTTATCGGTCCTTCAGGAAGCGGTAAATCATCCTTCATTTACTGTGGCGTGATGCCAATTCTGTATGGAGGCTTCCTCACCGATGCCAGCCCCAACTGGGAAGTGGTCGTGACAAGACCCGGTGCGGGCCCGATTGATAACCTCGCCGAGGCGCTGTTAAAAGAAAATCCAGAGTACCGGTCTTCAGATACCGAAGAGAAAAAGATCAAGAAAACAATCTTCTCCACGCTGCTTCGAAGCTCATCATTGGGATTGGTGGAAGCGATTGAGCAAACACGCCGTGATCGCGATATCAATTACCTCGTGCTGGTCGATCAGTTCGAAGAATTATTCCGGTTCAAGGACAGCTTGGATCCCAACAGTGTGAACGAGACACTCGCGTTTGTCAACCTGTTGATTGAAGCTGTAAATTATCCGGACGCGCCCATCTACGTGGCCATCACCATGCGCTCGGATTTTATTGGAGACTGTGCGCAATTCCCTGAATTAACAAGAAAGATCAACGACAGCCACTACCTGATTCCACAGCTGACGCGTGAACAAAAACGCAAGGCCATTGAAGGTCCCGTGGCCGTTGGTGGTGCGAAGATTGCACCGCGACTGACCCAGCAACTATTGAATGACTTGGGTGACAACCCGGACCAACTTCCGATTCTTCAGCATTCACTGATGCGTACGTGGAGTTATTGGTCTGCGTATCGTGATTTTGATGACGAACCAGTTGACTTAAAGCATTACGAGGCGATCGGTACGATGTCGGAGGCGTTGTCGATGCACGCCAATGAAGCCTTCGATGAATTGGACGAAGAACAAAAGCGAATCTGCGAAGTGATGTTTAAAGCCATCACAGAAAAGCGTGGAGAAAATTTTGGAATTCGTCGCCCGACGAAGCTAAATGAAATTGCCGCGATAGCAGACGCATCAGAAGAAGACGTCATCGCAGTCATTGAGAAGTTTCGTGAGCCTGGACGCTCCCTACTGACGCCGGCTTATGGAACGACAATGAATTCCAAATCGATGGTCGACATCTCCCACGAAAGTCTCATGCGCATTTGGGTGCGCCTGAAGAACTGGGTGGAAGATGAGGCTGATGCGGTTCAGATGTACACGCGTCTCGCGGAGGCCGCATCAATGTATCAGGTAGGAAAGGCAGGCCTTTGGAGACCACCGGATTTACAACTCGCCCTGAACTGGCAGGTGAAGCACAAGCCCACGCTCGTGTGGGGACAACGCTACAACCCTGCGTTCGAGCGTACGATGATCTTTCTGGAATATTCAAAGAAAGAATGGGAGACCGAGCAACGCATTAAAGAACTTGAGCAGAAACGCAAGCTTCAACGAGCAAGAGTGATTGCCATCGTTTTGGGCTCTGCGGTAATAATTTGCTTACTATTCTTGCTGTACGCATTTGTGCAAAAAGCAGCAGCAGAAGACGCCCGTCAAAGAGCGGTCAGTCTTCAGAAAGATGCAGAGAAAGCGAAAGATGCGGCGGAGGCCGCCCGCGTTTTAGCGGAAAAGGCGAAACAAGAAGCCTTGGACGCGAAGGACGCTGCCGAAAAAGCTAAAGAGGCAGAGGAGGAGCAACGAAAACAGGCTGATCAGGCACGCCTCGATGCGGAAAAACGGAGGCAGGAAGCAGAAGAACAACGGAAGCTTGCATTGCAAAATGAAAAGCTTGCTAAAACAAACGCCCTCGAAGCTGACCGACAAAAAGGAGAAGCGCTAAAAGCAAAAACCGAATCCGACCGTTTGCGCTATCTCGCTCTCGCGAAAGCGCTCGCCTTGAAGTCGATGGAATTGGACAACGACACTGTTCTTCAGTCCTTGCTTGCCCAGCAGGCCTACAACTGGACAATGAAGTACGGCGGTTCAATTGACGACAACGAAGTGTACAATGCACTCTTCCATGCGTTGAAGACTCATCGTCATCCGCTAACAGAAAGTTTGGTTGGCCATAAGATTGGTGGCGCACGTGCCCTGGATACGCGGAAAAATGTCAATCACATTTACTCCGGAGGCAGCGATGGCAAAATCATCCAATGGACCTACGCCGACAGCAAGTGGCAAGGGAAAGACATTGTCAAGGAACGGAGTAATTATCTAATCTTCTCCATCGACATCAGCGAGGATGAAAGCTACCTCGCAGCCGGAGGCTCCTACCCTGCCGACGAGCAGAATAACTATGTGGAATTATATGATTTGAAAAATCTGAATAATGCTCCGAAGAAAATTTCAGGATTCAAATTGTACATCAACGACATCCGGTTTGCACCCGATGGTAAAGGATTCTTTGCCCGCGATAATTCCGGAAACAGCATCCGCTATTCTGATCTGCACACGGCGAAGGAAGTGATTACTCCAAAAGAACGGATCAATTCGCTCGATCTGAGCCCTGATGGATCAAAACTGCTCGGCGCCGGAGCAAAAGGAAATCTGTATGTGTGGGATGTTCGCAACAACTACGCAGAGACGGTGTACAAGCTGGGGACAAAAGCAGTGACCGCCGTTGCCTTCTCTCCCGACGGACGCAAGATGGCCGCAGGTATGCTTGATGGCCAGGTGAAGATCCTGAATTCTTCCGGTACGGTAACGAATAACCTATCAGGCCATGCGTCGGAGATTGAACATATCAAGTTCAATTTCAAAGGCGATAAAATGGCGTCCGCTAGTAAGGACTATACCATTCGTTTGTGGAATGCAAACAACTTCAGGGAACAGCCCATCAAGTTGAGCGATCACGACTGGGTATGGAACGTTGCCTTTACGCCTGATGGCGAGCAGTTGATTGCGGGTATTCAAAGTGTGAAGGAGCGCAGGGTCGGCGTTATCGATCAAACCATTCATGCATGGCCAACGCAGATTAAGACGATGTCAGCCATTCTTTGCAACAAACAGTTCATCCCCCGAAATCTGACAGACGATGAATGGGAAGTGCACGTTGGCAAGGATCTGACACGCGAGGACACTTGTAAGTAAAACTTAAATGGATGCGCATCGACAGGTGCGCATCTTCAAATACACGCATTCACTTATGAAAAGATGTTTACTTGTAATGGCGCTTTTGCTCGCCGCTACAATTTATACAAACGCACAGAGCGAGGAACGAGACTGCGCGCAAAAGATCCGCCTTGCACAGTCTATTTACGACCAGGGAAGACTTCAGGAAGCAGAGAGCATTCTCGTGGAACTGGCCAAACAAATCAGCTGTAACAAGCAGGAAAAAGTAGCAGCCTACAAATTGTTGTGCCTCACACATATTTATCTGGAAGAGCCAGCAAAGGCGGATGAGGATATGTTGCAAATCCTTAAAACTGATCCGTACTTCGAGATTAACGAAGTGGTGGATCCCGCCGAATTTGTAGCACTTTACAAAACATTTCGTACCCATCCAATATATCGTCTCGGCGCCGTCTTTGGTGGCAATGCGTCTCAGCCTAATGTTCGTAACTCAATTGTCACGAATAACGCGGACGATAGCTTCACCGTCGGAATTTCATTTCAAGCAGGAGTTAATGCGGAATTTCCATTAACCGAAAAGCTTACGTTAAATCCCTCACTCCTATTTGCCCAGAAGAGTTTTAACAGGACGAGCGAGCTTGACCGGGGTTCGGCCGGCGGACCACCGTTGTCCAACACGACGACAGCGACAGAAACGCAATTGTGGCTCAGCGCTCCTGTACTTGTTCAGTATCTGGTCTTTCCCAAAAGCCCATTTCAGCCATACGTTTCCGCCGGCGTCAGTTTCGACTACCTGATGAACTCGTCCATGCTTGTAGAGACTATTCAAGACGGGGCGGGGTCAGTTCAGGAGAAGACGGTCGACATGACGAGAGAACCGATAAATTTGTCTGCAGTAGTTGCAGCCGGAGGTCGATTTAGAATTTTTGGAGGGTATGTCACAGGCGAGGTGCGCTATCTCTACGGCTTCTCAAAAATCAATTCTGAAAATACCTATTATAAAAATCAACAAACAGTATTCGACAACAATATTGGCGATCCGCTATTTTCTGTCAACTCGCTGTTCCTAAACATTGGTTACGTGCAGAACATATTCAACCCCAAAAAAAAGAAGAATAAATAATGAGAAAGATAATTGCCATCGCTGGGTTTTGTGCAGCCTTATGGGGCTGTAACAATATTCAGGATTCCGAGCCTGCGTCCAATCTCACTTTTATCAAGTTCTTCCATGGTCCGCATAACTACGAGAGCGTAGAAGTTGAGGTTCTTGGTGACGGTTATGCAATCCTCGGTAATATGAGAGTTTCAGCAGATTCTTCTGTTGCACTGATTTTGCGTACGGATGCCAGCGGGAACAGACTTGAAACATTTCAGTTGCCCGGAACACGGGCAAAGTCACTTGAAATCATTAAATCCAACGGTATCGCTACAGGTTACCTCGTTTTAGGCGACAGTATCAAGATTAACCCAAGTGCAGAACGTGTTGCTGATATTGAAGTCTATTCGATTCAACTGTTCAAATTGGATCTCTCGGGAAGCATTGTGACGCGGACAAGTATCAAAGACACCTCATCAAACACGAACCGGGCCAGAACAGATTATAAAGCAAGCTCGATGACTATCGAACAAGAGAACGGGTCGCTGATTTTACTGGGACTCCTCCGTGAGGAATTAGCGAGTCCTGAAAAAGCATTTGTGGTCAACTTCGATATTGATGACTTCAATCCGAATTGGTATGCACGCTACGACATGCTTGATGCCGGACAGACTGATTTTAACTATACAAATTCAAAAACAATTTTCTACGATAACAATAACGTAATCTGGGCAAGCGCCATCCTCAAGCCGACTCAGGGATTCAATGAGTCATATCTGGCACTTCCCTTTGCTGAACAAGGATCCTATTTCAGAAACTTCAGTGTGTTCGGAACTTCCTTGACACAATTCCTTAGCGCCGAAGATATCGTCAGTGCAAAACCCGCTACTTTTGGTTACGGTATTATCGGAACGCGTTCGACGACGACCGGAGACACCGCAAACGTATTTTTTGTTCGCGCCAATCAGCAAGGTTCCATCATTGAAGGCTCTGACCGGTACTTTGACGCTGTTCGAGGACAAGTGCTGCGTTTTCAGTCTGAAAGTCAGGATTATGGCGAGTCCGTCACGGCCACCCGGGACGGAGGTTTTGTACTGGGCGGTTCGACAAGGCAAGGTTCCACGCTTGCTGACATTTTCTTAATTAAAGTTAACGCTTACGGTGATTTTCGATGGAGCAAGGTCATCGGAGGAATTGGTAATGAATCCGTGAGCAGCATAAGAGAAGAATCCAACGGTGCCTTAGTAGTGACCGGCACCAATACAATTTCAGGGTTATCATCCATCTTTTTAATCAGAACAAATGAGTCTGGCGAAATCAGGAATTAAGAGTTTTATGAATCGATATTTTGTTTCGTTACGCATTGCAGCCATCGCACTTCTGGTGTCTGGATTTTCTGCTTCAGCACAAACGATTACCATTAATGCTGAAACAGGCGGGTTGGCGACGTCACCTTTGAACAGCGGCGTAAGCAACCGGGCAATCCTTGGCGTTCATTTTGCGAAGGCGGGTGGCGGCGCAAATGCAATGACCGCATTGACCGTTACATTTGATCAAAACCCCACGCTTTACTATACCAATCCACGTTTATATCGTTCTACGGATAATAACTCCTTTGGAGCGCCTGACCTTGGGAATACACCTGTCACAGGTACACTAAACGCGACCAGCGCAGTTTTCGGAGCCGTTACCACTTTTGGTAATGGCGGAGAAGATCAACGATGGTTCCTCGTCGTGGACGTTCTACCTTCGGTTAACAGTACCCTTCCGGCAATCACAGGAACGTTGTCGACAGGAAATATGACGACTTCTGATGCAAAAGCGGGTGGCCCTGTCGTAGGTCCCGCCTACTCTTTTGCAGACGTCACTGCGCCTACAGTAACATTTAACCCCTTGAACGGAGCAATCGGTGTTTCTGTGACTGGCAATCTGACCATCACCTTTAATGAACCTGTCCGCAAACTCGATGACAGCCCTCTGGTGGATGCCGACCTTGCAGGACTCGTTGCATTTAAACTTACAAACAGCGGAGGGGCAACAGTACCTTTCACCGCCACTATCAACGTTGCCAAGACCGTTATCACCGTAGACCCTAACGCAACCCTGGCCAGCACAACCGTTTATTTTCTTGAAATAAGTCCTGTTGAAGATCTTTCCGGTAATGCCATCACGGCTCAGAACATTACATTCACGACGGCTGACGCGGTGGCACCCACGGTGACGAGCTTCAACCCGGCCAACGCAGCAACCAATGTTTCACAGAGTACAACCATCACGATCAACTTGTCAGAGCCCATCAGGGGCACAGATAATTCAGGCCTTGACAATGCTAACATCGCAAGTAAGCTTGCGCTGAATGTGACAAACTCTGGGGGGGCAACGATTCCCTTTACTGCTACCATTAATGGCTCCGACGACGTGATTACGATAACGCCATCGTCAGTACTACCTGCGAATACAGTTATCTACGTGGCGCTTTCAGGCGTCGAAGATTTTTCTGATAACACGCTAAACCCCGCGACAGCCAGCATCACATTTACGACTGGTGATACTGAACCACCAAATGCTGTTTTTAATCCGGCGAACGGCGCCGTAGGCGTAAGCCTCTCCGGTAACCTGACCATCACGTTTAACGAGGCCATCCGCAAAATTGACAACTCAGCCATTACCGCGGCAGACCTCCTGACGCTGGTTGAATTAAAATTGACTGACAATAGCGGTGCGGTAGTACCTTTCGTTGCGTCAATCGACGGAACAAACACAATCGTTACAATTGACCCGGTAACAAACCTCACCAGTTCTACCCTCTACTATCTGGAGATAAATCCTGTAGAGGACGCAAATAACAACGCTACAACTGCCCAGAATATCACGTTCACTACCGTGGATGTGACTCCTCCTGTGGCGACATTCTCTCCAGTAAATGGAGCAACAAACGTGTCTGAAACTGGAAATATCACCATCACATTCAATGAAAACGTCAGGGACGTAAGTAACGCGACCCTTGACAATACGACGGTTGATGCTAAAGTCTCTCTGAGGCTTACGAACGCAGCAGGGCCTGCGATTGCTTTTGATGCAACCTACAATGCAGGCACCCGCACGATTACGATCGACCCGACAGCAGTGTTACCGAGCAGTTCCGTCATTTATGTAGCCATCAGCGATATTGAGGATAACTCAGACAATGCAATCACCCCCAATCCGACAAGCATCACCTTCACAACTGGCGACACGCAACCGCCCGTTGCCGTCTTCTCTCCCCTCAATGGTACTGTGAACGTAAGTGTTCTCGGAAACCTCACAATTACATTCAACGAACCAGTTCGTCAGGTTAACGATAGTCCTATCGACAATGGGTTACTGAACGCTTTAATTGATCTACGTGAAACCAACGCCGGAGGGGCGGTAGTAGCCTTTAGCGGAACAATTGACGCATCCAAGCAGGTAATCACAATCAATCCGACACTGCCACTGAAAGGAAATCAGGTGTACTTCTTCAGATTTAACGTGCTGGAGGATAACTTTAATAATCCAGCTAGTGCCGACATTACGTTTACTACCGAACCTCCGCCCACGTTTGGCGGCACCCCATTTTCAACGACGACAACCTGCGTTGGGGATCAAATTACCATATCCGGAAATAACTTTGGTTCCGCTCCCTCTGTTACCGTAAATGGAGTGACGATAACCGGAGCGCCACAAATTGTTTCTGCCACCAACACACAAATCGTTTTCGTGCCGACGGCTGCAATGGCAGGGTCCGGCTTGACCGTTACGGTTACAAATACAAATAATACGTTGAGTGCCGCGCCGGGAACAACAATCACTTTGAAAGCTGCAATTGATACAACCATACCAACATCCACGAATCCTGCATCGCCTTCCGTTAACCAGAACTTTTCAGTGCTAGTCGGTGGGGCCTCGCAATCGGGAGTTTCCTACCGCGTGCAAAGGCCTGCGGGCACCTTTACTTCGTCGCAGAATGGAAACGGAAGTCAGCTGACATTCGGAACCTTCAGCCATAATGCTGCCGGAGTTTACACTTATAAGATAGAAGCTTCCTCATCTGGCTGTACGACAAAGTTTTTCCCGGACGTCGTCGTTAACATCATTGCCCTTGATGCCAGAGCAGGCGGAGACAAAACGACTTGCGCAGGAACACCTGTCACCATCGGCGGCTCTCCTGCAGCAATTGGAGGAACTGGATTCCACCAGTACTCATGGACTGGTCCGGGAGGATTTACAAGTACATTGGCGAACCCATCTGTGACGACAGCTGGGACATATACGCTGACTGTAGAGGATAACAGTGGGGCTACAGACACAGATGATGTGTTGGTGACAGTGAATCCGGCCCCTTCAATAGGATTCTCCTCTAGTATTAGGCGGAGTTTTTCTTCTAACGACCAGGACTATCGACTTGATGATAAAATTGTTGGAGACACAACCGTAGGCGTCAAGAACTTCACTGGCACGGGAGTGTACCGAGCAGGAGACGGCAAATTTTATTTTTCGCCGTCTGTGTTTTCGACAGACGTTTTTGGTGTACAACTGACCTACACACAAACTCTTTCCTCGGGCTGTTCAACGACGGTTAATACAACTTTTGATATCGTCGGAGGTGTTTTGACAAACATTCCCGAAGAAATTTGCTCCAATGTGCCCGTTATAAATGGTGTCTTTTTGTCTCCTGCGCTCACACTGCCTGCGGGGAAATCAGTGTCGTCTTACCGTGTTCTGTACTTGGCGCCAACCTCCGTCTTTGGTAGTCAGTTCTTACTTTATACTTACTTGGATACGTTGGACTCGAGGCACCCCTTTACCTTCGTCAATAGCGCCAACCGAAAGACCTACAAGTTTGATCCTTTTAAAGCCGGGCAACTGGTGAGCTACTCTAATCAAATAATTATCACCGTTTTCATAAAAGATAATGTAACGCTGGCAGAGGAGCCGTTCGTTGATTGGCCCATGTGGGTCTGGAATCCCGGTGCCGCGCCTGGTATAGCCTTAGGGAGCGATTTATCAAGCGCAGAAATTTGCGAAAAGGCTCCAGAAGTTGAGTTAATAAATACATTCAAAAATCTCAGCTATACCACCATCAACTTCTCTATCAATGACGGCCCAGACAATTCGATTCGGACTTCCGGAGCCGGAGCAGCTACTCAGTATTTTTTCAATCCGGACAACATTACGTTCACGACTCAAGATTCGATACGAAGGGTGATTAGCTTAGACTACCTTGACAGAAACGGTTGCGCGAATACCACAACAAGAACGGTTTCAATCGTACGTCAGTTATCCGCGCCAATATCTAATGATTCATCTTATTGCCGAGGGACTTCTGGACCTTCATTAGTGCTCAAGGCGTCCTCTCCTAAGAGTAACTCATTTAGATGGTACGAAGATGCAAGTTTGAACAATTTTAAAGACGCTGGCGCCATACTCCAAACAGGTTTAGATAGCCAAACAGACCCGTCGAGATCTTACTGGGTTACACAAGTCTTTCTTGGCTGTGAAAGTCTTCCCGAAGAGACAAGAATCATATTTCTGGCGACTCCCTCGGCCGTTTTCACACCTCCACCAATTTGCGAAGACCGAACTTTTACTATGTCCGGTCCGTCCGAAGATGTTACCAAATGGAAGTGGGAATTTGGCGATGTCGCGGCGGACACGTCGGTTGTTCAAAATCCTTCATTTATGTTTCCCGACCTGCGACCATACCGAATTGCACTCACAGTTACATCTGCTGACAACTGCCCGAATTCTTACGCCACATTTGTAACCCCAAACCCGAATCCCATCCCCAACTTCACCCATAAGCTCGTCTGTGACGGAGATTTTACCCAGTTCACGGGGAGTACAGATAATCCGGCAAGTGCGGCGCAGTTCAGATGGAATTTTGGTGATGGCTTAATTTTGCCTGCAGGGCCAAAAGGTTCAAATGTACCAACGGGAAATCCTTCCTTAACGGGTACTTACCAGAATCCCGGGCACCGATTCCCAAGTCTCGCTGGCAATAGTCCCCAAACATTTACAGTTACAATGACCGCAATAAACCTGTCCGGATGTTCCGATAGCGTTCGTCGTTCGGTGACCATTCTGCCGTACTTCAACAGTTCAATATTCAACGCCGACAGCTCCTATGTCATGAGCGGAATGGACGGAGGCCGAGGCTTCTGGAGCGTCGAGGATGTGCTGGACGATTCAACCTGGTTCTTCGCGCAGCCTCAAAAAACTTTTATGACCTTAGGGCAAAAGGCGTGGGTAACAGATTCTGTCTCCAACTACGCCGTAGACAGACAATCCTACGTGAACAGTCCATGTTTTGACCTCACCGGTTTCACAAAGCCCACAATTGCCTTAAATTATTTTTCTGATTTACAGACAGGTGCTGACGGAGCAACACTTCAATACTCATCGGGTGCAAATGCCGGTGACACTTGGATAACGCTCGGTGACGTAAACTCAGGGATCAACTGGTTTAATCGTGAGGATATCACCCTGGGAACAGTTGGCATAAGTGACGCGTGGTCATCGGCGGATCGAACCTGGCTCGAAGCCAAGCGAATCCTCGACAACGTTCCCAACAAGTCCAAAGTGAGGTTACGCGTTGTCTTTTTCAGTGGCGCTGAAACAACTGCCGAAGGATTTGGATTCTACGATGTGAGGATTGAAGAGCGTAACCGGACAATTCTTCTTGAGAATTTCACGAACCTCAATGCGCCCAACTACACAACCACCAATACCACATTTACCGCCATTCCGGAAGATGAAGTAGTAAAATTGCAGTATCATCTCCCCTTCCCTAGCCCTGATTCGATTTACTCCCGAAACCCTGAAGAGCCTGGAGCAAGAGCTGCGTACTATGGATTGAACAAAGATGCTCAGTTAGTTCCTAAATGGTTTGTTGATGGAAGCAGTCTCTCAGCGGTCACTTCTCCTGCTTTTCAAATATCCAAAACTCTGCGCTCACTTCGTCCCGCTCCATACGAGATAGACAGTATCTTTAATCCTGCTTCAGGTTCGCCTGCAGAACTTACGGTCTCCATCAGGCTCCGTGCCTTGCAGCCGATTATAGGCGCCCGCCATAGACTTCATATCGCGATAGCGGAAAAAACAGTGGGTGATAATATTCAGGTTGTGCGGAAAATGATTCCAGATGCTCTTGGAACACTGTTGCCCACTACGCTTGCAAAAGACGAAATGATTACGATCGGGCCATTTGTCACAGAATTCAATCGCGAAGCGTCCAATTTGTCAAACCTGGCAATTGTGGCATTCGTGCAGGAAGAGAGTACAAAAGATGTCTTGCAGGCAAAGATTCTTTCAAATCCGCTCAACCTGCCTTCTATTGTCACCGGCATCGAAGACCCTGGCTTCGGCGAACAGATTTCAATTTACCCCAACCCTACGGAGGGGAACGTTGTCATAGAGCTGCCCCATGCAATCACGGAAGATGCCACCCTGACGTTTGCTGATGGGTTTGGAAGACTGCATTCCATGGGCAAGATTAAGAGCGGAGAGACCAAAACTGAGCTCTCAACAGACAATCTCGCCTCAGGCGTTTACACCATTTTGATTAAGTCAGGGAAAGGAACCAGTCGTAAAAAACTCGTTGTCGTACATTAACGACATTCCCCTCAGGATTAAAAAAGCCACCCCAGCGGTGGCTTTTTTGTTTTCGCCAGAATCCACTCCTGCGTGTACCCCCCACGTTGCATCCGGGATATTCACCACCGAAAACGTGGCAAATATTCTTTTATCTCTCTTTTGCCGTATTGATACCAAACCGTATTTTTAAGTTTCAAAATAACCTGTTAACCCCTTCGAATGGAGATTTTTCTCAATCCCGAAACCTGGTTGGCTTTGCTTACCCTCACTTTCTTTGAAGTCGTACTAGGCATCGATAACATCATCTTCATCTCCATTGTCTCCAACCGACTGCCACCGGAGATACGGGCCAAGACCAGAAATATGGGTCTTTTGCTCGCCATGGGGGTTAGAATTCTGCTCCTCCTGACAATTACCTGGGTCATGAAATTCAAAGAGCCTCTGTTCGGAGTGCCTCATTGGATCAGCGAAGACGCCGCAATAAGTGGCCGCGACCTGATTCTTATCTTCGGCGGCTTGTTCCTGATCGCAAAAAGTACTCGTGAAATTAACCACGAGATGGAAGGAGAAGAGGAAACCATGGGAGCAACCGGAGGAAAGAAGGTTAATGTCGCCGGAATTATTTTCCAGATTATTTTACTCGACATCATCTTCTCGTTCGATTCAATTCTTACCGCTGTCGGCTTGACCGACCAGGTAATCATCATGATCATCGCAGTTATTCTGTCCATCGGTATCATGATCATCTTCTCTGGACGAATCAGTAACTTCATTCACAACCATCCCTCGATGGAAGTACTCGCACTGGGGTTCCTTATCCTGATCGGATTTATGATTTTCCTTGAAGGACTGGACAAGGACATTCCAAAGGGCTATATCTATTTTGCGGTGGTATTCTCCATGCTTATTGAAATGGTGAACATCCGCGTCAGAAACCGTCGCAAACGCGCGAAAGAAGAAGCTCATGAATAACGACGATCATCTCCGCTATCCTGTAGGAAAGTTTACTCCAAAAGAGTCGTACACATCAGAAGAAATTCACGCCAGCATCAACGCGCTTGAATCATTGCCCGCTGAAGTTGAGCGCATCGCCGCAGGCTTCACTGAAAAGCAATTAAATACTCCCTACCGTGAGGGCGGCTGGACTGCAAGACAAGTACTGCACCACCTCGCCGACAGCCATCTCAATATGTATATCCGGTTGAAATGGACCATCACAGAGGAAACACCAACCATTAAAGCTTACGACGAAAAATTGTGGGCTGAAACACCAGAGGTTTCTGTTCATCCTAAAATAAGCATCGACCTGCTTAAAGCTGTCCATACAAAAATTGTTGCGCTCGCCCGATTGCTGAGCAGCGACGATCTGAATCGATCGTTTTTCCACCCGGAAACTAAAAAGCATGTCGCACTGAACCGCATGATTGCGCTTTATGCATGGCATGGTGCACATCACCTTGGGCATCTCAGAATTATCAGCGAAAAATCCTGAGCTTGCCGGAAGAACAATCAAACAAGAACAATCCTTACGAGGCCCCGTTCTTCCTTTTCAACGGGCATCTTGAAACCATTTACCCTGCCTTACTGCGAAGGGTACAACTGATTCCCTACACGCGTGAACGCATCGAAACCGTCGACGGCGATTTTCTTGATTTAGATTGGCTGACGCAAAACGGCAACTCGCTCACGATCATCTGTCACGGATTGGAAGGCAATTCGTCGCGCGCTTATATACGCGGAATGGCTCGTGCTTTTTTTCAGAAAGGTCACGATGTACTGGCATGGAACTATCGCGGCTGCAGCGAGGAGATGAACCGTAAGTTGAGGTTTTATCATAGTGGTGCTACGGATGATCTCCGTCTCGTCATCCAGCACGCCATAAATAAAAACCGTTATCATCAGATTAACCTCGTCGGTTTCAGTCTCGGTGGAAACCTTGTATTGAAGTACCTCGGTGAGTCCCCGCCGCCGGACATTATTCACCGTGCTGCTACCTTTTCGGTTCCTGTTCATCTTGAAAGTAGCTGTCAGAAAATTTCATCGCCTTCCAACCGTGTTTATGCAGACCGGTTTCTTCGAAGTCTGAAAGACAAGATCATCCGGAAGGCCTCGGTAATGCCCGAACTGGATATTCGTCACCTCAGTCACGTGAAGACACTACAGGATTTTGATGACGCTTATACTGCTCCTTTGCATGGATTTCAAAATGCAGTGGATTATTATGGCAAGTGCTCAGCTTTATATTTTCTTCCGGACATCAAAACACCAACACTGCTGGTGAATACACTGAACGATCCGTTCTTAACCTCGAAGTGTTTTCCCACAGATATTCACAATCCAAATCTCTCAGTTGAAATACATGCGAGAGGCGGCCATGTCGGATTCGCCCAATTCCGTAAAAATGGATTATATTGGTCGGAAGAGCGCGCTTTAGCTTTTGTTACTCATGGTTGATCGATACAGCATCACGTGCAGCGGGGAGCAACTTTCTCAAACATTTTCAGTCGATGTTCCGGACTTTTATCAACCGGCCTACAACGCTTCCCCTACCCGGCTTCTGCCCGTCATTACCCTCTCGGGACCTGGTGGACTATCTGCGTTCTATTGGGGCACATCACCGGAGTGGTCGCGCAACAAGGCGGTCGGGGAAAAATTAATCAATCTGAAAGCAGAGATCATCAATGAAAAGCCTGCCTTGCGAAGAACTATGGCAAAAAACCGCTGTCTCATTCCGGCCGATGGATTTTATGCCTGGAAACAACTCGGCAAAAAAACGGCCGTGCCTTATCGCTTTGTTCTTGCCAATCGGGAGCCCTTCGGAATAGCCGGACTGTGGGAGGAATTTGAAGATACGGATGGTAATCAGATTCACACCTTTCAGATGATTACAACATCAGCTAATGCTTTGGTCAGCGGAACCTCGGCCCAGATGCCAGCAATACTGCAGAAAACACAATGGGAAATGTGGCTTAATCCGGAGCAACAGGTCGATGCACTTATTGGATTATTGAAACCGCTCGACGCTCAATTGATGGATCATTATCCCGTAACGCCTGCAATTTCAAATAAGGATGCCGAGGGAGCCATACTCATTAAAGCTACACCTCCAACCGACCAATTCGGCAACCTCACATTGTTCGATTAAAAACCGTCGTCCTCCTCTTCAGGTTTAGGAGTCGCCTTGGGTTTTTCCTGCTCAGATTTTTTCTTCTTTCTCGATCTGCGATCAGCTGGTTGTGTATCCGGAGAAACCTGCTCTTCGTCCTTGCGCTTTCTTCCAAACAGACCCTTGCGCTCTTGCTTCTGCTCGGGAACAACGTCCTGACGTTCGGTTCGTGTGGTATCGATAAAATCAAATTCGTCGGCCTTCGGCCTCACGACCTCCGCTGAGTCAATTGCCTGCTGCTTCTTCTTCTTTCTGCCAAAAAGGTTCTTAAAAAATCCACCCTTTTTACCCTCGGCTCCCTCCGCCTTCCCCTTTTCGCCTTCTTTCTGCATCTGGGCAAGTCGCACGTCTGGTAGTACCAGGGACTTCCTCAGGTACCACATGTAGTTGTCCTGCTCGGTATTGAATCCGACTTCAGAGACGTAGTATTTCGGGGTCTGTGGAACATATCTGCCCGAGACAGAATCCTTCAAAAGACTGTCGGGCATGTTGTATTTCAATATCCTTACTTCCTTGTCTTTGGAAATCACATACACGCTGTCCTCCTGAGCCGCAGTGGTATCCTTGGGAGCGCTGGGGACAGCCATAATCGTATCCATCACCGAACGGGCAGCCCGGTCCAAATCCGCAGCGATTTTAGCAGAATCCGCCCCATTTCCTGATAATGAATCCGGAACCTGCACAAATACCTTTTTGGCCGGCACGGTCTGGAGACTTCTGACTTTCTTTGCATAGGTCGTCTTCTCGGCAACAAGATATTTATTCTTGCTCGCGGTATACACCTTGGGTGTGGAGTCCTCTTTGAAATAGCTGAATTTCTTGCGGAGCTGATCCTTGTCGTAAATGAAGGCACTTTGGTAGGCAGGGCAAATCATTCGCTGCGTGCATCCAGCAAGGAGAAAGAAGAGTACATAAATGCATGCAATTGCTCTGCGCATCGCGGAGTAAATCAAACAAAAATAAGGATTTTACCCAAGAAACAGCATCAGAACGATGCCGTACGGGGATTATTTGAACAATGCGCTGCGATCGCTGAAACCGAGGCACCAGACCCGGTTTCGAGGCTAAAAAAACCGTTTGAGAATAATGAACAATACGCCTAAAAGAAACACAATGATGCTGATCTTATTGATTCCATGCATCATCCGAATGTTGATGTTGGAAGGCCGTGAAGGGTCCTTTTTGCGAAAGAAATACGCCCCCACCTCACCCAATGCAAAAAAACGCCTCCACCAGGAGCCTTGATTCTGATTATTTGTATGCTCTTCCATAAGTTTAGTTTAACTGGCCCACCGGCGGTTCAAGCCAGTTGCCATCCTCTTGTATCAATCCAATCAATTCATCAACAGCATTTACGGTAGGAACGTTTTTCTTGACCACCTCTTTTCCGCGATAAAGTGTGATGCGACCCGGACCAGAACCAACGTACCCATAATCCGCATCCGCCATCTCACCGGGGCCGTTCACAATACACCCCATGATTCCAATCTTCACGCCTTTCAGATGGTAAGTACGGGAGCGGATCTTTGCCGTTGTCTCCTGAAGGTCAAACAGCGTCCTTCCGCATGATGGACAAGAAATATATTCCGTCTTGGAAATTCGTGTACGGGTCGCCTGAAGAATGTTAAACGCCGTTTCATTGACCATCTTGTCGCCGCCGCAGTTCTCAGCCCGAATCAGGACACCGTCACCTAATCCGTCGATAAGCAGCCCTCCAATGTCGGTCGCCGAATAAAGCTGGAACGAATCGGGAGGCAGGTTGCTATATCGTCTTGAGATCACTACGGGAACTTTGCAATCGGCTTCCAGCAATGCGACAAAAGCGCGGCGTTGCTCCGGCATGCCGTGTTCATTTGACGTCTCCAGCACAAGCACAACGTGAGGCTGGCGGCTCAGCGCCTCAAACAATGCGGAATTCAAATCTGCGATGCCTGCCCTCACGAAGTTCAACCGGTCGGAGAATCTCGACGCAGTCAGGAACTCAGAAGCGTGGAAGACAGGATATGTTCGCTCTCGCGATGCTGACGTTAACCAAGCTGCGGCCGATCGGATAACTCCCAAAGTACCGGGTATTTCAAAGTCAATATCCTTGTCCCCGATGAAAATATAATCACAGGCAACATCGCTGATGTTCCACTTGTCCAGGTTCACTGCATAATGGTATCCAAAAGCGAAAAGCGACGCGGGTGTAATTTGCTCGCGTGCTGAAAGATCGGCAATCACGCGCGGCACCTGGTGGCCGCCAAAGTTCAAAACCTCATTTGTATGACGTCTGGTGTATTCAAACGGGTTAATCGGGTAATTCTCAATTGCGGGAATCGGATGGTGTGCTGAGCGGCCTGAATAGCGCTTCGCCAACGTGCTGGCTACTGGTACTTCCGCCTCTGGTTCCTCAGTCAGCGAAACCCGGATGGTATCGCCCAAACCATCTTCCAGCAACGTTCCAATTCCGACAGAGGATTTAATTCTTCCGTCCTCGCCGTCGCCGGCTTCCGTCACGCCAAGGTGAAGAGGGTAAGGCTTGAGGCCCTCTTCATCCAGTTTTTGAACAAGCAGTCGATATGCCTGGACCATCACCTGCGGATTGCTTGACTTCATCGACAACACCACATTGTAAAACTGGAGGTCTTCACAAATTCTCAGAAACTCGAGCGCGCTTTCAACCATTCCGGTTGGGGAGTCACCATAGCGACTCATAATCCGGTCTGAGAGGGAACCGTGATTCGTCCCTATTCGCATGGCGGTGCCGTACTCTTTACAAATCTTCACCAAAGGCGTGAATTTGTCGCGAATGCGCTGGAGTTCGGCTTCGTAGCTTGCGTCAGTGTATTCGATTTCTTCAAAACGCTTCTTGTCGGCGTAGTTGCCTGGATTGATGCGTACTTTCTCCACCAGTCGCGCAGCCAGCTCCGCTGCATTTGGGGTAAAATGAATATCGGCAATCAGCGGAACAGTGTAGCCGCGGACACGAAGTTCTTTTTTAATCTCCTGAAGATTCTGAGCCTCCTTAATGCTCGGTGCCGTAATCCGCACATACTCGCACCCGGCGTCCACCATTCGGATCACCTGCTCAACGGAGCCTTTGGTATCCATCGTATCCACAGTAGTCATCGACTGGATCCGGATGGGATTGGAACCACCCAAAGGGACATCTCCTATCTTGACCTCAACCGTTTGTCGTCTGCTGTATTGAACGAGGCTATTGCAATATTTCCTGACTTGTTCCGCCGAAATGTTCACGTGAATGATTTTAGACCCCAAAATAACCTGAAATGAGGCACTTTTGTTTGGTTCCAGCCAAATATCATTGCCGTCACCGAAGACCTGTCAAATATCGCCCAATTGCGGCCTGACAAGCAGTTCTTCGACCACGCTCCGGGGAGAAATGGCGTGGCAGGTGTACACCAGTTCGGCGATATCCTCAGAGGTCATAAATCGGTCATCCGGCAAATCGACACCATCCCAACTTCTTGTTCGTGTTGCGCCCGGCAATACCGACGTCACGCGAATACCGGTGGTCTTCAATTCCTCGCGAAGGCACCTTGAAAATCCCAGTAATGCAAACTTGGTAATTGCATAGGAACCACCATTGGCGTATGCTTTAATGCTCGCGATGGAACACATGTTGAAAATGTGTCCGGCACCAGCGTCTTTCATTTTGTGAACCAATCCACGAGTGAGATGATACGCACTGAAAAGATTGGCGTCCATCATCTTCTCCAGTGCGCCTTCAGGCTCCGTTGAAATCTCACCGGGAACGAAATAACCCGCGTTATTAACAAGCACGTCCACCCTCCTGCCAAGTTGCCCGACAAACGAGGCAAACGCTTGTACATTTTCTTTCAGTGAAACATCAGCCACGTGCGTGAACACCTGAGCAGCAAACCGCCGTCCGATATCACTTTGCAACTCGTCAAGTTCGTTTTTGTTTCGAGCGCATGTCGCTACATCAAAACCATTGGCCGCAAACTTTTCAATAATGGCACGGCCTATTCCCTTGGAACCTCCTGTGATGACGATGAGCTTTCGCATTGCTGATGATGTTATTTCAAGTATCTTTAGCAATTTAAATCTTTACGGCAAGTTTATCAGGCATGCTCAAAGAAATCGGCAAGTACTTCATTTTTCTTGGCCAACTGTTCGTCAACCGGGAATCGTTCAAAACATACTATCAGCTCATCCTTGATGAGTGTGTCAGTATAGGTCTGGGTTCGCTGTTCCTCATTGCGCTTGTTTCCACCTTTATGGGCGCTGTGACTACCGTGCAGACTGCTGCCAATATGGTCAGCGCGCTGATACCCGATTTTGTAATTTCTCAGGTTGTGAGGGAAATGACGATTCTGGAATTGGCACCGACTATCATCGCTGTGATTTATGCAGGCAAGGTGGGCTCAAGTATGGCAGGTCAACTCGGTACGATGCGAATCACCGAGCAGATTGACGCCCTTGAAGTGATGGGCATTAACTCTGTTTCTTACCTGGTACTTCCCAAAATCGTTGCATCGCTGATCATGTACCCGCTGCTGGTCATCATTGCTGCTTTTTGCGCACTAATGGGAGGCTATATTGTTGGAACAGTGGGCGGCATCATTACGCCCAATGATTACGTGTATGGGATTCGTTATAACTTCAATGAGTTCTTCATCACCTTCGCAATGATTAAGTCCTTCGTATTTGCATTCCTCGTGTCTTCCATCTCTTCCTTTAAGGGATACTATACACACGGAGGAGCTCTTGAAGTAGGTATCTCAAGCACGCAGGCGGTAACCAACTCGGTGATTGCTGTTTTACTGACGGATTATTTCCTGGCACAATTAATCCTTTCCTGATGATCGAAGTAAAGAATGTTTCAAAGTCGTTCAACGACCGCCCGGTTCTGAAAGGCGTGAATGGCACGTTCATTAAAGGTAAACCGAATTTGATCATCGGTGCGAGTGGTACGGGCAAAAGCGTTCTCCTTAAATGCATTGTTGGATTGGTCACTCCAGATTCAGGATCGGTGCTTTTTGATAATCGTAGTTTCTTTGAATGCGACCGCAATACTAAAATTGAAATCCGCAGGGAAATCGGCATGCTCTTTCAGGGCGGTGCTCTATTTGATTCCAAGAATGTAGAAGAAAATGTGAGATTTCCGCTCGATACATTGACCCTCCTGTCAAAAGAGGAGAAAGAAGAGCGCGTGAACTTCTGTCTGAAGCGCGTGGGTTTGGAAAACTCAAACAAAAAGATGCCCAGCGAGCTGAGTGGTGGTATGAAGAAACGTGTGGGCATTGCGCGGGCCATCGTCAACAATCCGAACTATCTTTTTTGTGATGAGCCCAATTCGGGGCTCGATCCGCAAACCTCGATTTTGATAGATGAATTAATTCAGGATATTTCAGAAGATTACAACATGACGACGATCGTTGTTACACACGACATGAACTCGGTGATGGGTATTGGTGAAAAGATCTTGTTTATCTATAAGGGACAAGCATTGTGGCAAGGAACCCGAAGTGAGATTACGCACTCTGGCGTGAAAGAAGTTGATGACTTTGTCTTTGCCAACAAGGTTATGAGTTCTCTCCGGGGAAAGTAACGACGTTTTGGCGCGGCAGCGATATATAGAATGTCGACCCTAGCCCTACCTTGGTTTCGAACCATATTTTTCCATTCATCTGCTCCACAGCTTGTCGGGATATGGCAAGCCCAAGACCCGACCCTGATTTTTTCGTGCTGAAATGGGGAATGAAAATACGCTCTGCAACATCGGGCTCAATTCCTTTTCCGTTGTCTTTAAATTGAACAACAAAGCCGTGCTCATCTTCCTCGATTGCGACATTGAGCTGAAATGCGACGCCAGGTCTCGCAGCCTGAGATGCATTCAGAATGATGTTCGAAAAACAACGTCCGAGAAGATTGCCATCCCCGCGCACCGGAGCTTCCTTCAGATTTACCCGAAAAACAATAGGCACGCTCGCCTGATGCAGGTCGACCGCTTGCCTCAGAACCTGAACGAGATTCAGATCACTCATGACAGGAGCAGGCATCTTTGCAAATACACTAAATGACGACGCAATTTCATTTAATGTTTCGAGCTGCACGAGTAACGACTCAACAGCTTTTTTTGTCTTCTCCGGGGTGGATGATCCCGCTTGAATTGAACGCTCCATTTGCTGAAGCGTCAGCTTCATGGGTGTCAGCGGATTTTTAATTTCATGCGCCACCTGCTGCGCCATTTCGCGCCAGGTCTTTTCCCGTTGATTCTTTTCCAGCTCGGCCTTACTCTCCCCCAACTTGAACAACATCGAGTTATACTCCTTCACCATCAAGCCTATCTCATCTTCCGCATTCCATCTCAAAGGTTCATTGGTCTTTGATAAGGAGGTCTTCTTCAGGGAATTCGTAATAAACTTAAGCGGAAATGTGAGCCACTTTCCAACAAAGTAAGACAACGTCAGTAAAGCAATCAGAATGATCGCAAATACATTCAACATATTAACAAACACTTCTGTTTGCATCTGATCGAGTACATACCGTGACTGAAAAAACGGAATTCCGAGAACACCTCTTAAACGCCCTGTCTCCGAAGAACGAAGGGCGGCGTAGGCGACGAAGAAATCAAGACTCCCCACCCGTTCAGACTCAATAAACACCGACTCACCTGAGAGGATACGATTGTACGATTTTGGATCGATGTAACCTGACAATAAATTGCTTTCGAAAATTTCAGGCTGACTCGTTGCCTCGATTAATCCATCAGCACGGTACACGTTGGCATCCAACTTAAACAACTTGGCCAAATCCTTCACCCGGTCATCGAGATAAACCTCCCTCTCGGAGTTCAGAGTTTCCATGAGTTGCTCGCTGAAGGTCCTTGTTTTATTGATATACTCCTGATCCAGATTCTGCTGCGAGCGAAAACTTGTGAGCCTGAGTGTGAACGCGCTGACTGCAAAAAGCGGAATAAAAAAAGCAAGGTTCAGATACAGCTGAATTCTCGCAGCAAAAAACAAGCGGCTGCCCGTGAGGAACAGAAAAAAGCCCTGAAGAAAGATCAATATCAAAATGAACAATAGCCCAACCGTGAGAAAGAAGGAAAAATTGGCAATCCGGAAAAGCAGTGATGGCGTGCGAACCGAAACGACTGCCAATCGTGATGCATCATCTTCCACGGCGATGTGATCAAAACCCATCGCAGAAATACCGTCATCATATAGATCCGGATTGCCAAGAAAGTCATCTTTGAGCCGGAGGTAATTGAAGTCACCAGAAGATGTTGCCAGCGTTCCATTCATGTACACCGCATAGCTCAAATCTCCTGTCTTGTAGGACTCCTGGAAACTGTTGTCTACAAGAAGTTCGGGGTACACGCTCTCGGGGAGAATCTTCTTCAGCGACAGTTCAATGATAATATGCCCGCTGATCATTTGATCGCGTTTCACGGGTACGACAACCAGGTACCGCTGCGCTACATCGCGCTCCGGATTACTCAAATAGAAAACACCTTCATACGACGTCCGGAATGCATCCTTGTCGTACGCTGCAAGTAATGAAGAAAGTGTAAAACCCTCCGTCCCCTCTACATTGTCTCCGACAGAATTGAAGATGACGATATCAACGTCATACTTATTGAAATAATTCGGCAAGTAAACCTGACGTATTTTCTGACGGATGGATTCCTTTCCGAGGAACGGACCCGAGATTCGCGCCTGAATAAATGCGTCATGAGAAATTCTGTCGCTTGTTTCATGAAGAAGATATTCGGCAAACACATCCCGGTCGACCAGAAAGTCGGACGCGAAAGCAAAATTATTTTCAAGTTTCTCCCGATGACTGAAGTATTGTACTGCGTATCCGCATTGAAGGGCAAAAAAGAATACTGCCGTAAACAGATAACCAAAAGAACTGAAAGAGAGACGCTGAAGTGCCGACGAGAAACGAAACCAGAATACAGTAACGAGATATAAGCCGGTAGCGATTAGCGAAGGCAGATAAATTTGGCCAGTCCACTCATTGACAAAAACAAAGATCAATACACCGATAGTGGAAGGAATCCAGACGCGTTTTCCTGCCTTGAGGAGTACATGAATAAATCCATGCGAAAACAAAAACGTGCTGGCACAACTCATGACGACGATCAGAAATGCCACGAGTCTGACCGAATTGAAGTCGATTGTTCTGGCAATATCAAGATTGATTTCTGAGTTGTTGAATATGGTTTGAATGACGACAACTGGAAATAACCCAGCGAGCAAAATCACCAATACAAAAACGGTCAGTACCGGCATTCCATAGACGGGATGGTTCCGAAGATGCAGAAGGCGGAACCGGTAAATCCTTTGAAAAACAGCGAAACTGATCAGCAGGAGAAATAACATGTTGACGAGCAGATCAAACAAGCTCCGGTTGAGCGACGATGATGCAAAGACCTGCGGCTCAAAAAGCGGACCCTGGATGAAGCCCGAAGGAAAATCAAAAACATTCATCGCTGCGCGAATCAATCGGAACACAGCAAAGAGGAATAACAGCCCAAACTCTGCGTACCGCCATTGGTAGTTCTGCGCGAAAGAAAATGCAGCAACAGCCAGAAAAGCTATTCCAAAGAAGATGAGTAACGATCCAATAGTCAGCAGCGTCGCGTCGCCAGTCAGTGATTCAGGCAAAAAACTTATTCTGAAGTAGCATTGATTATTGACACAGACCGGTACGCCGAGCGATGACGAATTCTCAAGGATGGTAAAATCCACCGATTGAAAGATTTGTTCATTCCAGTATGGTTGCAGGTACTCGTTACGAATGGGGAATTTCTTTTGGAGGGGAATGGCGACGAGCGCATCCATATCACCTTTCGTTCGGCGCACGGCCAACCAGGATTCGCTGCCAAGCGCAATCACTTTAATGCGGTTGGTGTCAGCAATCCATGTATTTGCCGGCACAAAAGCGTTGTCTGACCAGAAGATCAGTCGCTTGTTTTTGTAAATGTAAAATGGGAATCGGGTCTCCAGAGAAGTGAACTCTGATGGCGAGGCGGATACTACCTTTTCCAACTCCGCTTCGCCCCTGCGGAGTTGCCGTTCCACACGCTCGGCAATCCGGTCAGCCACTTCTCGGGGTGACTTTGACTGTCTCGCAACAAACACGAGGCTAACGCCTGCGCAAAGCAGAGCAATAGAAATTGCCAGGTAATAAGTAAGCTTCTTACGCATAACCCTTCCCTTAAAAGTAAGGAATTAACGCGAGAGCTTTTCGTCGTAAGAAATTCCCCCGAACATATATAAAAACAGTATCCGGGAGAATCGATAGTTTAAGGGTAGGATAATGACCATAAAACCGACCACAACACCGATATAAGTCCACTCAGAAGGGTTGCCAGCCAGATAATACAGGATGATGGAAATGATGACCATAAACGCAACCGTAAATCCATAGCTAACATACATCGCGCCCTGATAAAAGCCAGGCTCCGGTTCAAGTCGCAGCTGACAATTCGGGCAATAGGTGTTCATGTGATGAAACCGAAGCAAATGATACGGACCAGTCTCGAACATCGATCCGGTGCGGCATTTCGGACACTTACCGTGCAGAAGTGCCGCTGGTAATGACTTTCCTGCCATTGCGTGAGGTTTTATACCAGAAATATCCAATTACCATCACGGCCAGGTAGGGCATCACCAGCAGATACAGGATCCCGGAGTTGATGCCGGCTGCAATACCCGGATTCCCATTGCTGAAGTTGTTTTCCAGCGTCGACCGGCACATGGCGCATTGCGCCGCTGCGTCAAGTGTGGCGAGCAAAACAAACGCGGAAAGAACGAACAACTTTTTCATAATTGTTTCCTTTACTTGTAGTACGGTGAAATCATTAAATACACGATGACACCCGTTGCAGCGACATACAACCATATCGGGAATGTGTACTTCGCGATTTTCTTATGGCGCTCAAATTGTCCAGTCAATGCCCGGGCAAACGTGAACAGCACAAAGGGAATAACACCAATCGAAAGCAAAATGTGCGAAATCAGGATAAAAAAGTATAAATACCGAACCGCTCCTTCGCCGCCGAAGGGCGTTGACTCGCTGGTGAGGTGGTAGAGCACATACATCACCAAAAAAGCCGACGAAAGCAGAATACAAACCTTCATGAGTGCCTCATGCAGACCGAACTTTTTGTTCTTCACAGCAACCACTGCTACTACAAGACACACCGCCGTGAGGCCGTTCAACGTTGCGTATATTGGCGGGAGGAAAGAGAAATCATAACCCTCAATCTTGGGCATTCCGAAAAGCACTGCCACCACAACGGGTATCGCTATGGACAGCGCGATAATCAATTTCTGATAGGGATCCTTTTTTTCCAATGTCTTTGAATCTGATGCCATGGGGTTAATATTGTTTGAGCAAAATAATCACCTCCGCCTCGAGCCGGTCGATTTCATCACGGTCGCTGCCGTCATAATAGCCACGGATCTGGCGGCGGTCGTCAATTAAAACAATCGTCGCAGGATTTTGTATTAACAGCACACAATCTTTTGTCTCGGCAGTCAACATGTTTGCGTCTGCGCTGGCGATACTTTGCAACCCCGCATCTGCAAACTTTGAAACGATTTTTTCCAACTTCGCAGCCGATGAACCAAAATTGAGCATCAACAGCTTTCCGGAGAAATTGAACTTTGAAAAAATAGAGTCGGGAACAACATAAGGCTTAGCATAATTGTATTTCGCGCAATTGCCTGGTACTTGCCCTACGCCGTCGGCGTGCAACAACGGAACATCAAATTCATTTTTGCCGAAGAACTTCAGAAAAACAAAAATGACCGCCGGGAATAGCAGCGCGAGAAAAAGAAGTGCCGTTTTTTTCATAGTCAAAAAAAAGGCTTAGGAAAACCTAAGCCTTATCTTCAATAGTTGAATGAATCAAATTCTACCGTCAAGGATCGATATCCCTTCGTACACAAATGCGACGAGCATCCACACCACAAAAACCATTGGGATGAGGATCGACCAAATCAACACCTTCGCCTCGTGACGCAAGTGCATAAATTCTCCAACAATATAACCTGCCTTAATGATCGTCATTCCGATGAACACCCACACGCGCAGTGTTGAATATTCATGAGGAACCATAAACGCTACCGCAAATTCTGCAGCAGTAATAAGGCCAAGAATAAGGGCGACAGTCCAAAGTTGTTTGATCTTCGCCTTATCCGGAGGAAGAACAGTTATTTCATGATTTTCTTCGTGGTGAGCCATGAGTCGGATCAATTAAGGATTAAACGAGATAAAAGAACGTGAATACAAACACCCAAACCAGGTCAACGAAGTGCCAGTACAAACCAACCTTCTCAACCATTTCATAATGACCTCTGCGCTGATAAACGCCAGTCACCGTGTTGTAATACACCAGGAAATTCAAGCACACACCGCTAAACACGTGGAATCCATGGAAACCGGTGATGAAGAAGAAGAAAGCCGCAAAATCCGGAGGACCATATTGGTTTTGACTCAGGTTAGCGCCAAAGAAGGTTGTTCCTTCGACGACAGCCTTGCCTGCATGCGCGCCATGAATGAAGTGACTCCACTCCCACGCCTGACATCCAAGGAAGGTCAGTCCGCCGAGAATTGTCCAGAGCATCCACTTTTCAACCGCTACACGGTCCATACGATGTCCTGCTTCAACAGCCAACACCATGGTCACCGAGCTCATGATCAGAATGAAGGTCATCAAACCCACAAACACCAGTGGAGCATGCGTTTCAAAGAACGGGATGGCGTCAAATACCTTTTCAGGAACTGGCCAGTATTGCGTTGAGAAAACGAAAGATTCAATTTCACCTTCAAAGGCCGGGTGTGCTGAGCGCACCAAACCGTAAGTAATCAAAAGAGCAGAAAATGTGAATGCGTCGGAGAGCAGGAAAAACCACATCATGAGCTTGCCATAAGAGGCGCCCATTGGTGAAACCCCTCCATCCCATACACTTCTTCCGGGAGCTGAAACGCTTGTCGTGGAGCTAGCCATTGTAATAGTTTAGATTTATCGGAACAATAATAGGAATACAAACAAATATAGCCAAAGAACACCCAAAAAATGCCAGTAAGTTGAGCACATTTCCATACTCGCCATGTTTTTAGCATGAATCTCCATGCGGAAAACACGCACAAAAACAACGAGAAGGAAAATGATGGCACTCACCAGGTGAAGTCCGTGGAAAAACGTAAGTACATAAATAAATGAGCTTGACGTATTGCTGCCCATACCCGTAAAATGGTAGCCTTGCTCCACCATGGTTTTCCACCCCAGGAACTGAAACACCAAAAACGCGAGGCCAAGCAACGACGTAACGCCCATTCCCAGTTTCGCTGCCTCAAATTGATCTTTGCCGGCGCTTCTATGGGCGTAGATCATCGACAAACTACTGAGAACTATCAATACGGAGCTTAACGAAAATTCGAACGGCATTTCGAACGAGGCCCAACCTGGCTCGCCCCGTTTGACCAGATAGGCGCTCGTCCATGCGAGGAACAACATCGCCACAGAGGCCATAAACAACCACATGGCAAACTTTTTCGGATGCATTGCGAGAGGCTGCTTAGCCTCTTCGACAATCTTGATATCAGGTGCTTGCGCTTTCATATCCTTCCCATTTTACACTTTATCCAACAAGTATGCGATCTGCACGATAGGCAGATAAAGAAACGAACCAAACATTATTTTCAAAGCCGACTTCCGATCCCCGGATTTCATCAGGGAGAAAGTTTGTGCAAAAAAAGCAACGCCGCAGAGCGTCGCGATGATCGCCGAATTAATACCAGAAATTCCAAACGTCGCGGGCAACAAACCGAGCGGAATCAGGAACATGGTATAGATCATAATCTGAATTGCTGTGTTCATATCCTTCCTGCCGCCTGAGGGCAGTAGTTTGAATCCAGCCTTTTGATAATCTTCATCAGCCACCCAGGCAATCGCCCAAAAATGCGGGAATTGCCAGATGAACTGAATACCGAAGATGATTAACGCTTCATAGGTAATGCTGCCCGTTGCTGCGGTCCAGCCCAACAAAGGTGGGAGCGCACCGGGAATGGCACCTACAAAAACCGCAACCGGACCGACGCGCTTTAACGGGGTGTAACAGAACGAATACAACACCATCGACAGCGCAGAGAGCCAAGCGGTCAGAGGATTGGTATAAATCATCAGGATGGTCATCCCGACAGCAAAACACACCAGTGACAAAACCACGGCCTCCTGCACATTGATCCGGGAAGTCGGCAACGGACGTGTCATCGTGCGGGTCATCAGCTTGTCAAGGTCCTTTTCGATGATCTGGTTTGCTATCACAGAAGATCCGGAGAGCAAAAACCCACCGAGAAACAACATGCCTAACGTGAGATAATCAACACTGGATGAGCCCAGAATGAAGCCGAACCCACAGGAAAATGCAACCAGAAAAGAAAGCCGGAATTTGAGCATCTCAAAATATGCCCTCGTCTTTCCCTGAAGAAAGCTTATCCAACTCGAATCATCAATTTGTCCGGCGATCATGCAGTATGATTAACAACGTTTGGCGACTTCTGGTTGAGCCTGAGAAGTAATAAAAACTGTAAACCAAAACAGACGGTAGCCAAAAGCAAGTGAAGTGGCTGCAAGAATGCAGGTACTCCCGCGTAGGCCATGCCCGTTCCGCTTAAAATTGTGGCCAAAATTACAAGGAATAGCCAAAGGGAAAAAACTTTACTGCTACTCGTTTTCCTCAAATTGAACAGGAGCGCTGCATGAAGAAACAGCACCAGCCATGAAAAAGACCGGTGGATGATAAACTCAGCCCCTAACCTGGAAATCCACTCGGACCTGGATGCCAGGCTCGCGACCACATCGATGGCCTCCCTCACCTGAGTTCCAAACAGAATTTGCAATAGCAAAGCAGCTATGCAAGCAATCAGAAGTATGGAAGAACCTTTCGTGGATTGAACCTGTCTTTCATCCGTCAGATGATAGACAAGAATCAGCAAAGCGACTACCACCAGCGCGAGGAACATGTGGACCGTGACAGTCCAAGGGGTTAAATTGGAGGAAACCACAAAGGAGCCTATCCACCCTTGGAAACCAACGCCAAACAAGGTCGCGAAGGAAAATAACGTGATCGACTTTTTCGTCTTCCAGAACCTGAGCGAAAAGACACTGACAAGAAAAATCATAAACCCAATCAGTACACCAATAAGACGATTGATATACTCGACCCAGGTTTTCAATGCGTTAAAATCCGCTTCAACCAAAATTGATTTATCGTTGAGGATTTGTTGCGCGGTTTCGTCCATACCGATGGCGCTCAGGTAGCGGGCAAATCGGACGTTCTTAGCTGCCCGATACCCGGCGTAGAATTCTTTGTAATCCGCAGGAAGTTCAGATACGTCGGTTGGAGGAACGAAACGACCAAAGCACTTTGGCCAATCCGGACAGCCCATCCCCGAACCCGTACTTCTCACAACACCGCCGACAAGAATCAGTACAAAAACAGCAATGATTGTACTGAGGGTGAGACTGCGAAATCTCCGCATAGTGATATCAAAAAAAGGGGTTAAGTTTTGCTTAACCCCGTTTCATTTTAGTGTTTTCCTTCCACAATAATGGCCCCTTGCCCACCCGACGACTCGAGTTTAATCAACTCGTTCTCGTGAGGTAAATTGGACTCAGGCGTCTCTGAGTATGGAATGGTCTGGGGAATGTAATCGTCTTTCGCTCCTGGCTTGCTGTAGTCGTAAGGCCAACGGTAGACAGACGGGATTTCTCCCACCCAGTTTCCATGTCCGGGATTACGCGGAGTCGTCCATTCGAGCGTATTCGAGAACCATGGGTTGGCTGGAGCCAAACGGCCACGGAAAATGCTATAGAAGAAATTGAACAGGAACAGGAACTGCGCAGACAACGTCAGAATTGCTGCCACACTCACCAACATGTTCAGGTCGAAGAAACCGCTGAACGTCTCAAAGTTCGTCCATGAATAATAACGGCGAGGGAAACCTGCTATACCGATATAATGCATTGGGAAGAACACCAGGTACACACCGACAAACGTCAACCAGAAGTGTACGGCACCAAGACGCTCATCCATCATGCGCCCGAACATCTTAGGGAACCAGTGGTAAATACCAGCCATCATTCCGAAGAACGAAGCGCTACCCATTACCAAGTGGAAGTGCGCGACAACGAAGTACGTATCGTGAAGTTGAATGTCAATCGCTGAGTTACCAAGGAAGATACCAGTAATACCGCCCGTGAGGAAGAACGACACAAGACCAATAGAGAACAACATCGCCGGCGTAAAACGAATATTACCCTTCCAAAGCGTTGTTACGTAGTTGAAGATTTTCACCGCAGAAGGTACCGCAATGATCAGCGTCAACAACATAAAGATTGAACCGAGGAATGGATTCATACCCGTTACAAACATGTGGTGCGCCCACACGATGAAAGACAGAATCGCGATGAACAACATGGAACCAACCATCGCCTTGTAACCGAAGATAGGCTTACGTGAATTGGTGGCGATGATCTCTGAAGTAATACCCAATGCAGGCAACAACACGATGTACACTTCAGGGTGCCCGAGGAACCAGAACAAATGCTGGAACAGTACAGGGCTACCGCCCGTGTTGGGAAGCGCTTCACCTGCTACGTAGATGTCCGACAGATAGAAACTTGTTCCGAAGCTTCTGTCAAAAATCAACAACAACGCTGCTGCGAACAATACAGGGAAAGACAACAAGCCGATGATGGCGGTGAAAAAGAACGCCCAAATGGTCAGCGGCATACGCGCGAACGACATACCGCGGGTTCTCATATTGATAACTGTCGTAATGTAGTTGATACCGCCGAGCAGCGTACTCACAATAAACAAGGCCATTGACACCAACCACATAGTCATACCAAGACCGGAGCCCTTAATTGCCTGAGGCAATGCGCTCAACGGAGGATATACGGTCCAGCCACCGCCCGCAGGTCCAGTCTCCAAAAACAGCGAGATGAACATAACGACAGATGACAAGAAGAAGAACCAATATGACAACATGTTCATGAATCCCGATGCCATGTCGCGTGCTCCGATTTGCAACGGAATGAGGTAGTTAGAGAACGTACCACTCAAGCCGGCTGTCAAAACGAAGAACACCATGATGGTTCCGTGCATGGTCACCAACGCGAGATAAAACTCAGGATCGAGCTTACCTTCTGTCGTAATCCATTCACCAAGAACCGGTCTCAGCCACTCCAGGTTTGCGTCAGGGAAACCCAACTGCAAACGAAAGATAACCGATAAGATACCACCGATTAACGCCCAGAAGATACCTGTAATCAGGAACTGCTTAGCGATAACCTTGTGATCCTGGCTGAAGATGTAATTCGTCCAGAAATTTCCTTCATGATGCTCATGATCATGGCTGTGATCATCGTGATGAACATCCTGATGTGTTTGAATATCAATTGTTGCCATGTTCTAAAATTCTTTTTTACTGCTTTCTACTACTTAACATCCAGTCCCGCTACAGTGTTACCGGGATCGCTCTGCAATCCAGCTTTAATCATCGCTGCTTCCTGCAAAGCTGCAGGCACCTTCTTCAGTTGATCAGGATTTTGCTTCAACCATGCCTCCTGACCTCTTTTCCATGCTTCATACGCTTCTGGCTCATCAACAACTACAGTCATTTTCATCGAGAAGTGACCGCGGCCACAAATTTCCGTACAGGCCAATTCGTAGTTGAAGTTCTGATTACCGACTTCATCTCTCATCTCCTGAGTAGATTTAGTAGCGATAAATTTAAACTGAGTGGGCATTCCAGGAACCGCATCCATCTTCACACGGAAGTGCGGAAGGAATACGGAGTGAAGAACATCTTTTGCCCGGATCTTCAACAGAACCTCCTTGCCTTTAGGGATGTGCAGCTCTAATGATTTGAAATCGTCGAACGAATTCTTATCTGTCAGATCCAATCCGAATTCATTGATCGCATCGATCAATCTGAAGTTATACTTACCGAGCTCATTGTCTTTCACGCCAGGATAGCGTGCTGTCCATGCGAACTGCTGCGCCACTACCTCAATTACTTCAGCCTCTTCGGAAGCCGGACTCGTGATTCGGTTCCACGCACCCAAACCGGTGAAGATCAATACCGCAAGCACGATGGCAGGGATAATGGTCCAAGTCAATTCAAGGTAATGGTTATCCGGATAAAACTTGGCCTTTCTGCCTTCCTTGTACTGGTATTTGTACAGGAACAGGAACATCACCACCGAAATGATTGAGAACGCAATCACGGTCACTGCCATGGTGATCCAAAAAAGGTTATCAGTCTCTACGCCGTGTTCAGAGGCAACCGGCAAGGTGTAGTCGTCAAAAAAGGTATATGAATACCAAAAAAACACACCCAAACTCACTACCATGAACAGCACAAACAGTCCAGCATGCACGCTGTTGCTCGAGTGTACACGTTCACTTTTCTCTCCCTTTGCGACACTCACCAACGTTCCCACCCTGAACAACAGGTACAGGATGAAGAGGACCAGTATCGCGCCTAAAATAATCAGACTCGCCATATACGCTTATTATTAAATGTGGTGATGAAGACTTTCTTGCAACATAGGATGATTCTTTCCGACCAGCGGGATTTTGGCGAGACCGCCTAAAACAACCAACAGGTAAACAGAAAGGAAAATCAACGCAGTACCAATTTCAAGCAAACCGAGGGCACCCGTGGTTTTCATGACACCAGGAGTAATCATGTTGTAGAAATCAAACCAGTGGCCGACGATGATAATAGGACACACAACCTTCAGCATAGACAAATGTCTCTTCGCATCTCTCGTCATTAATAACAGGAAAGGAAGCGCAAAGTTTAGTACGAGATTCAAATAAAATATCCAGCTGTAAGGCGCTGTAAAGCGGCGCTCGATGAAGTACACAGTTTCCTCAGGAATGTTTGCATACCAAATCAACAAATACTGACCGAACCAGATGTATGTCCAGAAGATGGAGAATGCAAAACAGAACTTTCCAAGGTCGTGGAGGTGGTTAGAATTTACAACTTTCAGGTAGCCGGCTTCTTTCAGTAATGCTACAATTAACGTGATCATAGCGAGACCAGAAACCCACCAGCTGGCAAATACGTACCATCCGTACATGGTTGAGAACCAATGGGTGTCAATGCTCATAACCCAATCCCACGCAGCGACTGAAGAGCTCACCGCGAAAAAGATCAGGAACCAGGTTGCTGTGACCCTGTTCTTATACCAGAAAGTTGTGGATGCTTCAAGGTCTTCCGCCAGCATGCGCTTACGAATCACCGTGAAGAAATAATACCAAAGACCGAAGAAAATTACCATTCTCAGAATGAAGAACAGCGGGAACGAACCTGCTGCCAGCGGGAAGAAGAAGAACGGTGCTTTGTGGCTAATGATTTCATCATACTGGCCGCCCTTCTCGTCATACAAATAAGAATGCGTCCAATGGAAAATATCATGGCTGGTGAAGAACCACAAGCCAAGCATCAATAAACCAGCAATGGGAATCCAGTTACCCATCGCCAAAGGAATACGGAGGATACCAGCAGACCAACCTGCCTGCGCTGCATATTGAATCGCTACGAAGAATAAACCGATAATTCCGAGACCGGTGAAAAATACGTTGTTCATCCACAGTGTAGACTTCAGGCGCTTTAACCAGTTGGGCGACTCGTGATGCTCCGCACCGGCAGCATGCTCACCTTCTGCAGCAGCATGATGTTCACCAGAAGCAGCATGTTCGTCGTGTGAACCACCATGCGTTTCTGGCTCATAGCGCTTTTCTGGCGCTACTTCGTATGAGTTACCATTTCGGTAGACCTGCGCTTCAGGGTTGATCGAGTGTTCTTCCCAAATTGACAGAATCAACCCCCCTACGAAAAATAAAACGCCTACTCCGAGGACCCAGAAAATTTTCTTCCTCGTCTCAGGTCTGAAAACGTATTGTTCGTCAGCAACTGTGGTATGATGAGCCATTGTATTGTGTTGTTATCGTTGAGCCACCAGGGCTATCGTATCATTAAAATTACTTTTGCAGGGCTTTTACGTATTTCGCGATTCTCCAACGGTCTTCGGCATTCAGCTGTGAACCGTGCGCCCACATCAGGTTTTTCCCATATGTAATGACGTGGAAAATGTGACCCTCAGTCATGTTTTTCAACGCATCCGACTTGTAATTCGGAACACCCGCATACTTGTCAGCTACTTTTCCGTCACCGGCACCTTTGGCACCATGGCAATGGTCGCAATACATTTCATAAAGCGCTTTTCCCTGCGCCAGTACTTCTACTGTAGAGTCCAGCGGATTAACCAACCTATCAGAAAGTCGCAATCCAACCGAATCATTCGGCAAGCGGTATGGCAACCATCCCTGAGGATTTCTTCTCACGGTGTTTGCAGCCGGCTCACGCATATTCATTTGGTGAGGATTCAGGTTGTTGGAATTGTAATATTCCGCATGACCATCTTTGTATTCAATTGAGGTCACCCAGCGACCTGCATCTTTATCTTTAATCTGCTTATAAGGTTCATAAGCAACTGAGTGATACATGTTGGGCGCGTACTCAGTTCCCTGATCGTCTCCTGAAGCGCCGCATGACGCCAGAAAAACTGTTCCCGACAATACTAAAACCAGGCTCTTAATCGAACGCATATCTTTAATTTTCAAAGCTTTTAAGGTTTACTTCTGATGCACCTGATGTCTTCAGTAAGCTCGACAGAGAATCCTGAGACGTACCAGAATTGATATCCAGATCAATGGCCATCACGTGTTTGTCATCTGTGCTGCGCACGTCGAACTGGCGCGGCCAGCCATATGGCTTCATATCGCTTACAATCATGAATGTTGCCACCATTCCGAGGGCCGCAAGCAGAACTGTCAACTCGAATGTCACCGGGATGAAAGGAGGCAAAGACGTGTAGTTCTTACCACCAATGATCATCGGCCAGTCGAAGCCAAGCATCCAAATCTGCATCACCAGCGCAAGCGTCGTTCCGGTCATACCGAAAAGGAACGCAGCGATGGGTAGCCGGCTTCTTTTATAACCAAGTGCTTCGTCTAATCCGTGAACCGGAAAGGGAGAATACACTTCATGAATTTTTACTCCTTTGCTACGAACTGCTTTCACCGCATCGAGCAACACATCCTCATCATCAAAAACGCCGACGATAAAATTCTTATTGGCTTCCATTATGCTAGTTGTGTTTCTATCAGTTATGAATATGAGTTTTTTCTGCTTCCTTCGGAGTACCCACTTTCTCTGAAGTAGACTTCACAATACTCTTCACTTCAGCCATGTTGATGACCGGGAAGAATTTTGCGAACAGGAAGAACGCGGTAAAGAATAATCCAAACGTGAAGACATATTCCCCAATGTCGAATGCAGTTGGATGGAAATAAGTCCAGCTTGAAGGAATGTAATCTCTGTGCAGTGAAGTCACGATGATAACGAAACGCTCGAACCACATACCGATGTTCACGATGATAGACAAGATGAACGTAGCCACAATGCTGGTTCTGATTTTCTTAATCCAGAAGAGCTGAGGAGAAATTACGTTACATGTCATCATTGACCAGTAAGCCCATGCATATGGACCAGCAACACGGTTGTAGAATGCGTAGCCTTCATACTCAACACCTGAATACCATGAGATAAACAATTCAGTGATGTAAGCAATACCTACGATGGAACCAGTCACGATGATGATGATGTTCATCAACTCAATGTGGTAGATGGTGATGTAATTTTCCAGTTTAAATACCGCTCTCGTGATGAGCAACAGCGTCAATACCATCGCAAATCCGGAGAAGATCGCACCCGCAACGAAGTATGGAGGGAAGATTGTGGTGTGCCATCCAGGAATCACTGACGTTGCAAAGTCCATGGATACAATGGTGTGAACGGACAATACAAGTGGTGTTGAAAGACCTGCAAGAATCAGCGCCACGGCTTCGTAACGCATCCACGTTTTAGCGCCACCCTGCCAGCCGAAACTCAGCGCGTTGTAGATAGCCGCACGGGTTTTAGCTCCCTGAACAACTGCTCTGTCGCGAATGGTTGCAAAATCAGGAATCAAACCGATGTACCAGAATACAAGGGATACGGTAAAGTATGTCGAAATCGCAAATACGTCCCACAACAACGGCGAGTTGAAGTTAACCCACAACGAACCAAACGTATTGGGGAGCGGAAGCGCCCAGTAGAAACCGAGCCACAGACGACCCATGTGAATCAGAGGGAAAGAAGCCGCGCAAATAACGGCAAAGATCGTCATCGCCTCAGCAGCACGGTTGATAGACATTCTCCAGCGCTGTCTGAACAGCAAGAGGATGGCAGAAATCAATGTACCGGCGTGACCGATACCGACCCACCAAACGAAGTTGGTAATGTCCCAAGCCCAACCCACTGTTTTATTAAGACCCCACACACCGATACCTTCCCAAAGAACAGTAACCACGCAGTACAGGCCATATACAAAAAGCACGAGAGAAATCGCCATGGCGATATACCATGAACGAGCAGGTGCATTTTCGACGTGGCGGCTGATGTCGTTGGAAACATCCTTTACGGTTTTGCCACCGGTTACCAGGGGATCACGAACTGAAGCAGATACTTGCATTTTTATTTATGCTTTTCCGTTTACTAAAATCTAATTATGCTTTTGCTGAGTCTTTGTTTCTCACTTTCGCGAGGTAGAAAATATTCGGACGTGTGTTGATTTCCTCCAGCACGGTGTAAGCTCTCGGATTATCAGCCTCCTTGTCGTTGATCATTGGTCTGTCAGCGTACAGCGGTCTGATTTGCAACAACTTCGCTACCTTACTTTCAGGGTTGTTGAAGTCACCAAAAACAATCGCGCCTGTAGTACATGCAGCTGCGCAAGCAGTGACAACTTCGCCATCTTTCACAGGTCTTCTTTCCTTCTTCGCATTGAGCTTGCCGGCCTGAATGCGCTGTACACAGAATGTACACTTCTCCATCACACCGCGGGAGCGAACAGTCACATCGGGGTTAAGGACCATCTTGCCGAGATCAGAATTCATGTGCGCATTGCTCACCTCGAACTGGCTGTTGTCATGATACTTGAACCAGTTGAAGCGACGAACTTTGTAAGGACAGTTGTTTGCGCAATAACGGGTACCGATACATCTGTTGTAAGCCATCTGGTTCAAACCTTCCGAGCTGTGTGTCGTTGCAGCCACCGGACATACCGTCTCACAAGGAGCGTTGTTACAGTGCTGACACAACATCGGCTGGAATACTACTTCAGGGTTTGCAGAAGCAATTTCGACACCTTCCCAATCTTCTGCAGACGAATCGCTGCTGAAATAGCGGTCGATTCGCAACCAATGCATTTCGCGGCGGTTGATAACCTCTTCGCGACCAACAATGGATACGTTGTTTTCTACGTTACATGCCACCACGCAGGCACCACAGCCTGTACAAGCGTTCAGGTCAATGGCCATACCCCAATGGTGGTTTTTATAATCGTGGCCCTTCCAAATAGAAAGCTTTTCGGGATCCATCTTGTGGGTCTCGCTCTTCCATGTATTGATCTCGGGCTTGAATTTTTCTTTCTGATAAGTTCCGTCATTGAACAATTCAGCTGTCGTCTCCTGAATGACAGTCTGACGGCCCATGTAGGTATTTTGAGTTTGCGTCTGAGCGAGCTGATAGTCTTCGTCAGTGATTTTGAAATCTACCTTGCCACTGTAGCTCCATGTGCCGTTACCCCATGAAACGAGTGGATAAGCATTCTGACCGATGTTATCCGCTGCCTTACCAGCGGCAGTACGACCGTAACCCAATGGAAGTCCAATGGTACCAGGCGCCTGACCAGGTAATACCATCACAGGAACCTTAATCGTGTTTCCGTTAGCGGTGATGGTTGCATATTTTGTTTTGCTTTCGTCGAAGCTGATGCCACTTGCATCTTTCAACGATACAGTCACATAATGATCCCAAACGATTTTGGTGATGGGATCCGGAAGTTCTTGCAACAACGGGTTGTTTGCCTGAGAACCATTTCCAACAGTTCCGTTTTCGAAGATCACTACTTCGAAGCCTTCGCCTCCTGCATTCTTCGAGATAACACTCGCTGCTGCAGCTACATCCGACTTGAAGCTTACGGCAGTCTCTGCAACTGGCAACTCATAAACTCCATCGTACAAGCACTTATCCCAGAACGTCTGGAAGTCAACAGTTTGATCTTTATAGTACCAGCTCTTCCAGTTGTTCTTCACGAACTCGAAGTAATCCGGCTCTGATACTCCCGCCCATACCATAAGGCTCTCCCCTGCTGCACGCGTCTTGAAGATAGGCGTGATGGCAGGCTGACCAAGGCTGAAATGATTTTTCTTAATCTCCGCATCGTTCCATGATTCCAGATAATGGTGATCAGGAGCGAGATATTTAACCATCAAACCGGTTTCTTCTTCTTTGTATGAAGTAGAAACAGAAACGCTGACATTCTTTAATGCCTCTGCGATTTCTTTTCCTCTTGGATGGTCGTACACAGGGTTACAGTTCAGGAAGATAACCGCGCCAATCTTATTGCCAACGAGGTCGTCAACAAACTGCGCCATCGCTTTGTCATCACCCTGACGGGCAGTAACCTCAAGACCTGGAAGGATGGTTGTTCCGTAGCTGCCCAGGATATCGTTGATTCCGTTCACGACAATCTGAACGGCAGGATCATTTGAACCTGCAATAACCAACGCCTTTCCGCGATTTGCCCAAAGCTCATTCGCAGCCTTCTCCAGGTTTGGCTTATCAACACCACCTCCAACACCTGCGCGGCCCGCCTTCGCAGCCAACAGGTTGTATAACTGTACCACGACTGCGCCTTCTTCAGAAGGCTTAATCTGCGTGCGGTAGTCTGCGTTTGCACCCGTCAATGACATGACTGATTCAAACTGATAATGGCGGGACATTTCCGCCTTTGCACCTACCTCACGGCCGGCAGCGTATTGTTTTGTGTTTTCAATCGAAGAACCCCAGCTGTTCAGGAAATCGGCAGCGATGCTGACAATCACTTTGGCCTTGCTGAAGTCGTAAGACGGAATAAATGCAGAGCCAAAAGAATCCAGATTCGCGAGGCGCGTTCCGTAGACAGAAACCTGATCATACTGAACGTGCTCAGTTGTCGGATACTTTGCCTTAAACTGAGCAAGCACTGCCTTGAGGCTTGGGCTTACAATGGTATTGCTGACAATTCTGATGTTTCCGTTAGCGGCAGCAACCTGATTAAGTCCATCGGTCACCATTTTATCGAGGCCCGCCCAATCCGGAGTGTCGCGCTTATCGCCCTTCTTCTCTCCTCTTGGACCGCGTAGTCTTGAGTTGTCGTACAAGCTCAATACAGAAGCTTCAACCTGTGCGTTGGTTCCTCCCTGAGTGACTTTGCTCAGCGCGTTGCCATCGACCTTGATGGGACGGCCTTCGCGGGTTTTTACAACTACCGGAACTGCATCACCACCGTTAATATATGTCGAAGCGTAATAGTTTGGCAAGCTCGGGTCGAGATCAACCGGCTTGTTCACATAAGGAATAGCCTTTCTGATGGGGGCTTCGCAAGCTGCCAATGAAACGGCAGACACGCCAAATCCCATCATCTTCAGAAAGTCTCTTCTGGAATGACCGAGATCTTCTTCAGGGCCGGGTTGATTAAATTCCACTTGAGAATTTTTAATCGCCTCCGCACTGTTCTTCAATTCTCCGATTCCTTTCCAGTATATCTTCTTAGAATCTTTCATAATTCGATTTCCCGATATGTTGGCTTATACAATATATTAATAGTGACACTTCGAGCATTCCAGACCACCGATGTCCTCCACCTTCATCGCCTTCTTCGACGATTTCTCATGGAGTTCTACAAGTTTATCGTAGTAGGCATTGCCTTTTGTATTAACATCCGTTGTTCTGTGGCAGTCGATACACCAGCCCATGGTGAGCAGAGAATGCTGACGAACCACTTCCATTTCCTGAATCGGTCCGTGGCAAGTCTGGCACTCAACACCAGCCACGTTCACGTGCTGCGCGTGGTTGAAGTAAGCGAGGTCAGGCAGGTTGTGGATACGAACCCACTCGATTGGTTTGTTCTCGTTATATGCGCGGAGGATTTTCGCAATTTCTCCTTCACCCGTGTTGGTTCCCTGCTTGATTTGGTTGTGGCAGTTCATACAGATGTTCACTGAAGGAATGGTTGCGCTTGCTCCTTTTGTAACGCCGATGTGGCAATACTTACAGTCGATTTCATACTGACCCGCGTGGATCTTGTGAGAGAAGGCAATAGGCTGCTTCGGTGCGTAACCTTGCTGAACACCAATGGAGAACAGTCCGTTGATGACAGTTTTGAAACCGATGGATGCAACGAGGAAAACCACGATGAACGCAAATCCCCGGCTGGATATGATTGAGCTGAAAGTGATTTTAGAATGAACAACCTCTTTATCTTCTTCGGATAGATTCTTTTGGTCGAGGAAACGTTTCAGTGCAGACACCAGGAACCCAAGGATGACCACTAGCAAAATGAGGATGATCACCATACCGATGAGGATGATGTTCAAGTACTCCGGAGAACCTTGCGATGGGGGAACTTCGCTCAGCTTTTTATTAGGATCATCTGGTGGTGGGGCTGGCGCTTCGCCTTCCTTTTTAATATATGCCAACAGATTCATGATGTCAGCGTCCTTCAGGTTGGTGAAGGCGGTCATCTGAGTCTTGTTGTACTCATTATAAAGGTTCACGGCATAAGGATCGCCGCTGGCGATGACTGCCTGTGAATTGCGGATGAACGATTTGATCCAGTCGATGCTTGGGGCGCGGTCATACACTTTTGCAAGCGCAGGGCCAACAAGCTTTTGATTGACACGGTGACAAGCCTTACAGTTCGCGTTAAAAAGCTGCTCGCCGGCACTGATTGCCGCAGGTTCTGTAGGAATATCCTGTGAGAATGAAGAGAAGCTTAGAAACGTGAAAAGGAGGAGGACAGCAGAAGACTTGTATGCGGAGTAGATGTAATTTTTTATCATGATAAGGTTAGTGTCCGGTTCCAAAACAAGTGGCACAAATCTACTATTGGAAGTCATTTTTTCAAATTTATTTCCCATACTGCCGCAGAAATGTTAAGTTATTTTAATCCAAAACTTACGTCTCGATCACGTTTGACAACGAAATCTTATTTGGCGCGAAAGGTAATTATGGATCACGAACGTGAGGTGAAAAAAAATTAATTTAGAATGATTTTAAATTGAAATGAGCCCCTTCGAATTTGTCGTCGTTTTGATATCGATAATCATCGGCCTGGGCATTACAACCATCCTCACCGGTGTAGCTGAAATCATCCGAAGCGGCATCCGACCTTGCCTTCCTTACGCTATCTGGATCGTCTTATCCTTCACGATGCACATCCACGAGTGGTGGCAGAGCTACCAACTGCGCTCCATTGAAGTCTGGACGCTTCCCTTATTCCTGCTTTTGTTGATTTACCCGATCGTTCTGTACATCCTCGCCCATGTTCTGTTCCCATCCGAAAAGGGGAAGTTCGACTCGAACCGGTACTATCTGGAGCAGTACCCAAGGTTCTTCACCATCACGATCGTCATGGTTGTGATCAGCATGTTCCAAAACATCTTCATCAGCCAACTCCCTGCCTACACGCAGATTGTTCATCTGGTCGTCCTTGCTTTGCTGGGTATCCTCCTGAAATACAAGCCGCAACGGCTCTTGATTCATTCCATCGTCGCCATGATCTTACTGTCGCTGATGGTCGCTTCATTGATTTTCACCCAGGACGATCTCGTGATCCGTTAAGAGCGCGGCTAAGAGCGCGACCAGCCTTCATCGATTCCAAGTCCGAAAAGCGCAAAATCGTACCGTACGGGATCCGTTGCATCGAGTTTCCGGAGGTTATTCGTCAGCTCCACAGCCGTAAGCCAGTCGGTTTGTTTTCGTCGGATCAACTTCAGCTTCCTCCCTACCCGGTCCACGTGCAAATCACACGGACATACAAGCTGCGCTGGTAACACCGTGGTCCAGATTCCAAAGTCCACTCCATTATTGTCTTTCCGGACCATCCACCGGAGGTACATGCTCAGCCGCTTGCATGTTGACTTTCGCTCGGGAGTCGACACATGTTTTTTCGTTCGAGCCGGATGTGGAAGACTGAAGAACACCTGATGAAACCGCATAAGCGCTTGCTCCGTGTCCTTGGCCTGAGCTGGCAGCGAAAAGGCGTTTTCAAGTCCTCCGTGGTTCTGATAAATGTTTCGCAATGCCTCCATGAAGTAAACGGCATCCTCGGGATTGAACGTCCGGTGCCGGAATGTGGAAAGCCGCTTCAGATCGCGGGCATTGTGCCCGATCACGAAACCGTAAGGGTCATTGTCCATCAGCCGGATAAGCTCATTGCATTTGTTGATGATGGTAACACGCTGGCCCCACGCCAGCATGGCCGCAAAGAACCCGGCAATTTCAATGTCTTCCTTTTTTGAAAACTGGTGGGGAATGGATACAGGATCACGTTCGATGAATGCCGGATTGTTGAAACGTTCAGCCTTCTCGTCGAGAAATTCCTTGAGTTCCTGAGGCGATAATCGTTGGCGTGGCATGGGGCAAATATCAGGAGACGGACGAAATAATGGTCACGGATGTTTAATTTTGACGCTTTGCCTGTGACCATCGACATCATCATCTGTACCCGGAACCGTCCTCACGACATGGAGCGGACTCTGCATTCTATTCTTGGGCAGTCACTGGCGCCGACGAGGGTCCTGATTGTGGACAGTGGCACACAACGGGCCGACTACCGGTTTTTTGAACAAGCCTTTACGGCGGCTCAGATTGGGCTGCGCGTCATCGAATCTGAAGCAGGTCTCACCCACCAGCGCAACCGTGGGATCGAGGTTGTCCAGAGTGATTTGGTGTGCTTTATCGACGATGATGTCATTCTCGAAGATGCCTATCTGAGATCGATACAGGATACCTTTGTGGCGGACACGGAAGGAAAGATTGGTGGCGTTACCGGCAGAATAACCAACCATCACTTTACACCCGGATTGATCAGCACGTTCATTCGGCGCACGTTCTTTCTTCCTATCGTTTCGGCAGGAGAACTGCTTCCGTCCGGTTTTGTGAACGGCATTTCCCAGACCATTGACAACGCTGTCGCTGTGGGTTGGCTGTCGGGATGTAACATGACCTACCGGCGTGAAGTATTTACGCTTGAACGATTTGATGAAACACTCCGCGGATATAGCTATGCAGAGGACGTTGATTTCTCGGTCCGCGTCGGAAAAAATTTCCAACTACTCTATCAACCGGCTGCTCGACTTGAGCATTGTGTATCACCCATCAATCGACTGAATGATTACCATCGGGCAAAGATGTTTGTCCCAAACCACCGTTACTTATTCAAAAAAAATTTCCCGCAAACTATGCGCAATCGTCTTGCGCATTACCTTTCCCTCATTGGTGTATTGTTGCAAAAACTGATTCTTGAAAAATCATTCGCCGGATTTCGCGGCGCGCTTTCAGGTATTGCTTCAAAGGCGCATCCGAAGGAAACGCGTCATTCCTGAACGGGGATTTGTATCCAGCCATCGGGGATCATATTCACCGGGTACATTTGCTTCACTTTATACCCCAGGAAGTACGCTGGCGACAATATCTTTTTCTCTGGTCGGTTGTTCAGCCAGGCACCCCACCAGCTAAACGATGAATTAGCGATGATCAACGCGGATGCTTCCATCATGATTTGCAGATCAACGATGTCTGAGTGCGAGGAATAATACGCCTCCGGGAATTCGGAAAAATTACGTTTCACAAACTCGATATCGTCGCTGAGAAAAACGAGTTGATAGGATGTCAGGTCGCCCACGCGTTGCAATGCGTCATGGTAATAAGAAACAGGCAGAACAAAACTGCCAGAGCCGATTCCCAGGTTCTGAAAACTTGATGCGTAGTCGGTCCTCCGTATGTGAACGACCAACGTAGGCTTGTCAAATTGGGGAACCTCTCGCTTAAACTGCTCCCGAAATTCTTGCTTTACCTCAAACACTGCGCGGATCTCGTCCTTCACGTGCCGGAAGTAACGCTCGCCCTGAAAATAACCATCAAGCACCACGTTGCCCGTTAGCGACATGACGGTCTCGTAATGATCGACCCAGAGGTCTTTCAGTCGATGACGTGTGGCATTTCTCAAGATCTTCTCGCCGAACTTAAACCACCAAAAACGAAGGGTATTCCACCGATAGTCTTCGCTTGTCAATTTGAAGTAGCTCAACTTATCCAAACCACCAATGCAACAACTCACCCTCTTCTGAAAAGTCACTTCGCGGGCAAATGCGTACACAAACATTTGATTACCCAATCCTCCGTATTTATGAAAGCAAACCATCCGATTTACCTTTGATTAATTTATCTTTCGGCGCAAGTTATCAAGGCAAAACGAAATAACACCGCTCTTCCCGGTATTTGTGGAAGATGGCATGATTAGCAAGAAACTGATTACATCGACATTGCTGTACACGCTCGGCGGCGCCTTACCGATGCTTTCCGGGCTGGTTCTCCTCCCCGTTCTTATCGCAAATTTGCCCGAGACCGTATATGGTTCGTTCACACTGCTCCAGATGGTGATCCTCTTCTTCTCCGTGATCGGTGTGTTGAATACAGATACGTCCATGCAGTTGTATGCGTTCGAGTATAAAAACGACAAGGATAGGCTCGCGCAGTTCATGGGCACGCTGCTTACGACGATGTTAGCCACCGGTCTTATTGTGGTGGCGATTGTATCGCTCATCGGTCCGTTTCTCTTTGAATCGATTCTCGGAAAGGACATTCCATTTTATCCTTTTGGTCTGCTTGCGCTCGCCGCCGGATTTTTCTACGCATTCTTCAAAGCATACACAACGTTCCTGATCATTCAAGAAAGAGCCTGGATATTTTTTTGGCTAAATGTTCTGGTATTTGGTATCACCCTCGGTCTGTCCTATTGGCTCGTCAACGTACAAAAAGACCTGATGGCACCAATGATAGGAAGAGTTTTCCCATTGCTTCTTGCATTTATCCTCGTTCTGATTTTGTTCCTCAGGCAGTTCTCATTCTCATGGGATCGAAAATTAGTTCAAAACATTTTTGTCTTCTCATTCCCAATTCTTCTTCACTCCCTGATCCTTTGGCTTGTCGGGAACGTTCATGGATTGATCATTAACAAGAACATGGACAAAGTCGATGTGGGCGTATTTGATCTCGCGGTGAAGTGCTCACTTGCCCTGGAGTTCCTATTGACTGGTTTAGCCAATGCTGTATTTCCAAAAATATTCAACATTTGGTCTCGCACGTCAAACGCGTCGAGCTCGCAAGAGGAAAACCGCTATCATCACGTCTTTACACTGATTACGATTCTGTCCATTGCGGCATTAAACCTTGCATTGCCCATTGGTGTGATGCTTCTCGTAAAGAAAGCTGTTTACTTCGACGCATTAATTTATGCGCCGTTTATCCTGCTCGGATTTGCTTTCCGCGGTTTATACAACGCCTATAATCTACCCATCACCTATTTCAAACAAACGAAGGTGTTGCCGCGCATCGCTTTCGCTATGGGGGTCAGCCAGCTTGTCTTGGGAATTCTTCTAATCCGGTATTTCGGATTACCAGGTGCTGTCGCTGCAATTCTTTTTACGCGTTTCCTCCAGATTGCCCTGACGTGGTACCACGCTCGGAAATTTTTTAAGTTCAAGTTCAACAACATCAAGATGGTTGGACTCCCCGTCCTGTACGCTGTGTTCGTCGTTGTCGGCGAGTTATTTTTCACAGAGATTAACAAAATACTGATCTACGCCGTAGAGTTCATCCTCATCAGCGTCTTCATTGTAATCGTCTTTTATCCAGAGATTAAAAACATCATCCGAACCAAAAAACTTATTTGACATGAAGGTAGTCAAACGTGTCCTCCTTGTGTTTGTGTTGCTCCTGGTCGCCGGCATTGTCTATGTGGCTTACCATGCCTTCCCCATCATTTCTGGCTATGGGGCAAAAAATCTTTGCTCATGTACTTTCCTGGCGGGACGTGAAACTGAAGACATCATCTCCAATGAGTTGGGATTTTTTCCGGTCAAGCTCGGTTCGTTTTCCGTCGACATGAATGATTCCTCTGCAACGGGTTCTGTCTTCGGACTCGCCAGACGAAAGGCAGTGTATCGTCGGGGAACGGGTTGCTCCCTCGTCGTCGGTGTGGATGAGGAAACATTCAGGGCGGAAAAACTGCCCGTCGTTGAACCTGCCTCGTTTGACCCGGATACAGTAGCCTGGCCGTTGGGCGATCAGCTTCCTAACTCCATCCCGGCTGCCATCGACCAGCAAAAATTGAACGACGCGCTCGATTACGTGTTTGCCGAAGGTGCGGAGGGAAAAAGGAGAACCCGCGCCATTCTCGTCTTATACAATGGGCAGATTGTCGCAGAGCGTTATGCAAAAGGTTTCCACAAAAACTCGATACTCACCGGCTGGTCGATGGCGAAGAGTGTGACCAATGCCCTTACTGGAATTTTGGTCAAAGACGGCAAACTTGACTTAGCCGCACCGGCCCCGGTTGACGCATGGAAAAATGATGCTCGTCATCAGATCACGCTTACGAATTTACTTCATGCGAATAGCGGACTTGAGTGGGAAGAAAACTACAGCGTTCCGAGTCCGGCAACCAGGATGCTCTACACCCAAAAAGATATGGGATTATATGCCGCGGCATTTCCAGCCGCGAAAAGTCCAGGCGAAGAGTTTTATTATTCAAGCGGAACAACGAACATCATTTCACGCATTATTCGAGATCAGGTTGGCGAAGAAGAATACCTGAGTTTCCCTTATAAGCGACTGTTCCATCGCATTGGCATGCGTCACGCAACTTTTGAAACTGACGCTGGAGGAACCTTCGTGGGATCGTCTTATTGTTTTGCTTCGCCTCGCGACTGGGCACGATTTGGACTTTTGTATTTACAAGACGGTGTGTGGAACGGAGAACGAATTCTCCCGGAAGGTTGGGTGAAGTTTACCGCGACACCGGCGACCGGCGCCAAACGCGGTGAGTATGGTGCACAATTCTGGCTCAACGCAGGAGCACCCGGAAATGCGTCTGATCGTTTCTTTCCGGATGTCCCTGCAGATCTGTTTTGGGCCGATGGCTACGAAGGCCAGAATGTATTCATCATTCCCAGCCGAAAACTGGTTCTCGTTAAACTCAGTCTTTCGCAGGGAGATTATGTTGACGACAATGAATTTCTGAAACGCGTCCTCGCTGCGCTGCCTCAGTAGTTTTATCGTCTCCGTCAGGGACAGCTCAATCAGACCCCGCTCCGCGCTCATAAGCTCAAAGGTGCGATCGTTCGTAGTGGTTCAGAGTTCGAGCCAGTCAGCTACAAACGAACTATCGGACGCTAGAAACGATAACACCTCATGACAGTGGAACTTCGAATTAATAGTTCTGCATCTTTTTCAAGAAAATATTTAAACGACTGATTAACATATTTAACTTTGAGAAAAGAGATCATAAACAGCGGTTGCAATGGAGATAAAACGAATTGATAGTTTGACCCTATGGGCTGGATGTCTGATTGTTATTCTCTCCGGCTGCAGTTCAGATGAAACCGATCAGAATAACGAATCAAAAGGAATTGAAAAATTACTTTCGTCAACGCAAGTCACAATAACACCAGCAATAAAGAAGAACTTTAAATCTACTTTGTATTCAACTGGAAAGATTACACCAACCAGGGAGGTTAGCGTTCTTTTCGAGACACCAGGTTTAGTGTCAGAACTCTTAATAAAAAACGGACAATTCGTTAAGAAAGGTGAAGTTATTGCACGCATTAATGACCAAAAATACCAACTAGAGTTTCAAAAGGCTGAGGTACAACTAAAAGAGAAAAGGCTTCAATTTGAAGACCAAATGATCGGTTTTGAAAATCAAACGAGAGAAAATCTGGACATTATAAGGGAGAACGTCAAGTTCACAAGTGGCTTAGCTTCTGCGGAGATCGTGTATTTGCAAGCTAAGCTAGACCTGGAGAAATGCACAATCTTAGCGCCACTGTCAGGAGTTGTATCGAATTTGGACTGCAAGGCTGGAAACTTGGTTGTTCCGGGCTCTTCTCTCTGCTTAATACATGACCAAGGATCGCTTGAGGTCAGCTGTGAGATCATAGAATCGGAAGCTCTTCGCCTTTCTATTGGACAAAGTGCCACGATAGCACCTCTATTTGACAAAGCGAACATGGCAGATGGCCGAGTAAGTGCGATCAATCCTAGAGTAGACAATGAAACGGGGCTTGTAAAAGTCGATATCCGCTTAGACGGCTCTAAACACTTTCTCCCGGGAATGAATATGTCCATCCGTATCACCATCCCTAGCCATGTTTGCCTGATCGTGCCCAAAGAAGCAATTGTAGCTCGATCTGGGAGATCGGTAGTATTTACTGCCCAGAAAGGCCGAGCGAAATGGAATTTTGTTGAAACTGGCCTCGACAATGGTAAAGAGGTCGAAATAAAAAGTGGGCTATCGGCAGGCGAAAATGTAATTACAACCAATAACCTGCAGCTTTCGAATAATGCATTGATTGAAGTGATAACTAACTAGAATCAGCAAGCATTTTAAAGTTTCTTAAGCTTGGAAACCATTAGTTGTAAGAGAACAGATATCCAACCCAAACGCTTAACCATTTCACCCACATTCTTAAACCTAAGCTTCTTATCTTTGACTAATGAGTGAGCGACCAAGTCGCGAAAAGGCTGTGGAATAGTGGTCGCAGCCGCAACTTTCTCAACGCAATGAGCTCTTTCTCTAATCTCTTCAATCGTATTCCCTCGTAAGCGAGATCCAAATGGAAATTCTCCTGTGAAGATTTCATAGATCATAATTCCAACAGCCCAGACCTCCGATTGAATATCATACGATTCGAATGTAGTTACCTCTGGAGCTAGGTACTCAGGAGTAGATATTGTTCCTAAACGGGAAGCACTGCTTAAAAATTCGATATCACATACCTTGGCAATATAGCCACCTTCGGAACCACTTACCACAAAGTTTGTCGCCTTTATATCACGGTGTAAAATCGAATTTTTGTGCAGATAGTCCACTCCGGTAAGAGCTTGTCTAAATAATTTAATAATTTCACCAAACCGTCTCGGAGACCTCAAAAAATCGCTTAGAGGGCCGTGATTGGCAAATTCAAACACCTCCAGAAGTGAGAAGCCAAATTGAGGGCGATAGAGTCGATAAATACCCTTGTGACCCACAATATTTGGGTGCACTAAATTCTTAACACGAAGAAAGTTTGAAATGTAAGATTCAAGCTCGCCATCGTCAATATTGCTAAATTTCAGAAAGACATCTTCCATATTGTTCTTATCGAGCGCTTTTATGGTGCGAAGACTGCCCCCACTAACATACGAAAGGTCAGTCTCTTGAATAGTGTATCGTTCCGTAAGCTCAGCGAGCGAAATAAAATTGATGTTATCCCCAACAACCATAAACACAGATCCTACGATTCAAGTCTCCTTTGAAGCTCCCTAAGCTTCTCAACAACCGTAGTCGCATTTAACTCCTCTGTTTCATTTCTCATTCCGTCTGAATCTAGGTAATAGATAACAGGGTACGAGTTAACCAATCCTAACTTTTTTGCCCGTGCCTTACTATCAAGGATTATTTGTTTGCTCAACAGCAACTTTTGACCCGCCTTCACTCCATGACACGACAATATATATAATAAGTCCGGGTTATCTGAGTGGCTTTTCATGAACTCAATAGTTGAATCAACACAACCATTACACCCATCAAGAGGAATAATAACAAGTATTTTTGGTGCAATTGCCGGGGCATTAAGTTCTCGAAAAAGTCTTTTGACCGCACTGTCATGTTGCTTGCAAGTAGCGAGAACAATAACGCTCACAAAAAGAAAAAATCTACTCATAAGTTTAATTACAGCTTTTCTAATTGAAAACATGAAAAGACTGCAAAGTCTTCCACCAAATCTTTGTTCTCTGGATTGCCATTAGACACGAATAAACCATCTTTAGAAACGAAGTAGATATAATCAAGAAAAACATTGTCAGCTAATCTAACCTCTCCCAGACGCTGGAAATCTTTATCAAGTATAATTATCGAAATGGGTTTCTCATGAAATTCATTCGTCTCACCGTTTGAATCCTTGTTCGATATTGCATGTCTGACAAACCTGTAATAAACATTTCTATACTCATCATAAACGACCCCGCCATAATAGGGTGTCTCCAAAGCATACTCCAAGTCATAACTGTTCTCAGGCACAGGCATCGGCTTAATATCCGCCGTAATAGACTTACTGCCAGCAAAAACCCGTTTGGTCAAATCAGACTCTAAATCAAAAACAGTTAAACTATCTGAGATAGCGAAAGAGTAGACAAATAGTTCAGATGATTCGTTGAAGGTTGTGGAGTAGTTCACTGACGCAACGCCCCAAACTCCACCCTTAAACTCCAAAGGATATGTATTGAAATAACTAGCCGTACCATTTACCAGATCAAGAACCAAACTAGTTGCACCCTCGAAGTATGAAGGATTGTAGACATCGCGATCTGGCGCAACGTTAAAGTATATCTTGCTGCCACATTTAACCGGACGAGAAGTAGTGTAGGGTCGCAACATTCCTGTGTTCTCATTATAATTTTCGCCCTCTAACAAGTTGTAGGACCTAATCAACGTTCCGGAGCTATTAATCATCGACACGCGGTAGTGTGTCGATGAAATGACAAAAATCGAATCCATAGACTGAAGCAATAGACCAGATGGACTTCCGACTCCGTTCGGCCCATCGGCGATCAACAAAATTTCCTTTTCAAGTCGTTGCGTCTCAATATCAAATAACTGAATAGACGGTTTTTCCTGAGAGAGAAAGACTAGCATCTCCCTACCTGCAGAATCAACGAAAGTGCTAGTAAAAAACGTCCTATAAGACGTTTCATTATCCATTGGGAATTGTACCTTTTTCACTTCCTTTAAAGTATAGATGCCTACACTGGAATCATCCCCGTTTCGACACCCAAAACAAAAAAGTATGAAAAGCTTAAAAATAACAACAATAAAGGGTAATTTTTTCTTTACAGACATAAACTTTCACCTGTTACGAAAACAATACTCCTGAAAACAAATTTTCCAGGAGTATAATTAGAACTAGAGACTAAGCGATTTTCTTAGGCTGAACAACCACTGTATCTAAACAGTTGCCGCCACAGCCTACGCAATTATAAGTGTAATCTAAAACTCTCAGCGCAAATGTCTCAACAACATTTGCGAACATCGAGAAGGCGACGATCGTCGACGCGATCAAAAATGAACGGTTCTTTTTCATAAACTTATTTTTTGTTTTTAATTTCTGCACTTATGTGCATTGATTCAAAAATAATGATAAACCTTTTCCAACAAAATGCTTTATCCCATAAACAAGAGAAACACTGAAATAACCTAAAAGAAAACAATCGACTTTAATCAGGTATTAAAACGTTCAAACACATAACGTAAATGAACCTGAGTTAGATTATATGTTACGTGGTGCAACTAGATATTTGCAAAGAAGGTCTTAAACTGACTGTTTGATACTGTTACGCCAGTGTCAAACTTAAACTAGAGATAAGATTTCGTACATTACTGCAACACAAAAACCATATCACAATGAACCGATATTTTTATCTCACAAGCGCTTTAGTCTTTTTATTGTCTTCTTGTCACGACAAGGATAGCAACGTCAGCTCGGAAAAATGTAATATCTGCAAAGAAGTCACCTTCGGAGCAGACGGTTCACAAACCCTGCCTGATACATTTGCAAAGTACCCAAATGGGAATGAAGGTGTAGCGTCTCACATTCAAAGCAATATAAGCTACCCTGAAGGCGCCAAAACTCAACAAATTGAAGGACGTGTTGTCGTTAGCTTCATTGTAGATATCGATGGTGGGGTTAAAGACATTAAAGTTGAAAAAGCCGTGCATGAAGAGCTAGATAATGAAGCAGTTCGAGTAGTCCGCTTAATGGACAAACAGTGGACACCCGCATATAAAGACGGACAACCAGTAAGGCTAAGGTATGTTCAACCGATTAAATTTGGCCTGTGACGTTTCTTTCCTTAAAAAGATACCAGTATGAAATCGGCACAAAATAAAGCGCAGTGAATGTGCCAACTATCAACCCCCCGATTGTTGTAATGGCCACTGGGCGCTGCAGGTCTGCGCCCAGCCCTTCAGAAAATACAATCGGCAAAACCGCAAGTACATTCGTGCATGTATTCATTATGATAGGTTTTAATCGATCAATTCCTGCTTGCCTGATTGCGGCTTCGATTGTCATCGAACACCTCAACCTGTTTATACGATCAATTTTAAGTATAGCATCGTTATCTATAACACCCAAGACAACAACTAAACCAATACCAGACATTATATTTACAGACCCCCCACAAATCATTAGCAAGATAAGGCTACCTGCGAAGCCCATCGGAATCGTTACAAGAACTAATATTGGCATCTTTAAAGATTCAAATTCGGCTGTGAGGATAAAGTACATCAGTAGTAACGAGACAACCATTATTATCAATATCTGGTGGAGGCTTGTTTCATCGCTCAACATCCTACCATGAAAATCAACAACCATCCCGTTTAGCTTCGCAAAATTCGTGAAACACCTCTCAATCTCTTCTCTATTATTTATATGTTCGAAGTCTATTGCCTGGTATACACCTGAACCATCCGCTGTAATACGTTTAAAGTTATCACACATAGACAGTTTGATAAAAGATTCAAGCGGGTAACTTTTCCCGTTTGACGATTCTACTTGCTGCTCGCTAAGAATTTGAAGTATATCCCCTTTCTGACGTGCAAACCGAACGGGAGTTATCTCACCGAAAGCTTTGAAGTCAGTAATCAAATACTCGTCAAAAACAACATTTACTTTCTTAATAAGAACCTCATATGGCACCTCATAAACATCTAGCTTGTCAAAGTCCAGTTGAAGACAAGCAATTATCTCGGTGTCGAATCCCTGCCCAAGATCAAAAGCTTCTTCCTTTCGCAGCGAGTCGAGCACCTCACTCAAAGAGCCAGCAGAAACCTGACGCTTTGAGTCCAAGCTTCTAAATCGGGCCTGAAAGAAAGGCTCTGAAGAGGAGAACACGTGATCAAATGGATTGGGAGCGGGAGTGAGTACAACAGAAGCTTCAGGATATCTAGCCTTCAAGTACTTTTGCAGAACCAAGTCGCCAGATTCCTTTTGATTTGCTCCCTCATACAGAATGTAAATCTCGGCTTTTTGTAAAGAATTTTGATTATCCTTACGCATAAATTGCTGAATCCCTACCTCTGACTCAGCAAGTTTAAAATGCTCTGAATTAGTTGTAATGAATTCCAAAATCCGGTCTCGATTGACATTCACATCAATCGGTTCATTCCAATCAATGAAGATTAAAGTCTCCGATCGTTCGATTTCAGGAAACCCTTGTTTTGGAAGAATTAAAAAAAGCGCGAATGCCGTCGGAACCAATGCGCTCATCACTACAAGCGATCTTGCCTTCCTTTGCCATAAGTAATTTAAAGATGTTTCGTATAGGCGGAGTAAGAGAAGAACAAGCTTGCTGTCTTGCCTACACACCTCTGGATGCCGTTTGAACAAAGTGAAATAAAGTAGCGGCACCAAAATAAACGTACAAATTAAGGACGCACCCAAGATGGCGGCTACCGAAATAGCCTGATCATAGAACAAAGCTCCAGTCAACCCGCTAATAAAAATCAAAGGAACAAAGACTGCAAGGTTCGTCAGTGCAGAACTTAATAGCGGTATGATAACCTGACTAGTTCCAGAAATGCAGCTTTCTGCAAGCTCCCTTCCCTCCTTTCGCTTAAGCATGATATTGTCTATTACGACAATGGAATTATCTACCAACATCCCTAAACCAAGGGCCAATCCGCTCAACGAAATAATATTGAGAGAAATATCCATTAGGTAAAAGACCGAAAATGCTAAGATTAGCGAAATTGGCAATACTGTTCCCATAATAACAGGCTCGCGCCAACCTCTGACAAACAAAAATAACACTGCAAACGCACAGACACCGCCGAGTACTAACGCTTGCGATAGATTTTGAATACTTAGCATTAGAAGTTTCGATTGGTCCTGGGTCATCCGGAATTCAAGCTCAGGATAGTCCTCTTTAAATTGATTCAAGCACTCGTCAAGTAACGGAATCAACTCTGTCAACCTAGCGTGCGTCTGCTTATGTATGGCAATAACTACACTTTCGGTGGTATCAAATAGATGGTATCCAGTTGGATTCTCCCTTTCAAATTCAACCCGTGCAACTTGTTTCAATCGAACGGAACCAGAGTTTGGCAAACGAATTAAGAGATCTCTGAGCAGCTCAGGACTGCGTATTTTTGAGCCCAGCTTTAAATTAAATTCATAACTGCCATCGCTTATCGATATTGCTCCGAAATCAATGTTCACCGCTTGTATAGCCTGAAAAATAGCTTGCTCTGACAAACTCAAACCCCTCAAAGCACCGTAATCAGGAGTTATACGAATGATATTTCGCTGCCTGCCACTTATATCGACAAGACCCACACCCTCGATTTGTTCCAGACGTCGTTTTAAAACCTTGCGTGACAACTCTGATAGCAAGACAAAGTCAACACTGTCTTGCGGTATAATCTGCATTTTAATCACTGGAATGTCGGATGTACTCGATTTGACAATAACTGGTCTTTCGAGTTCTCTTGGTAATACCGATAATAATCGATCACTCTTTTCACTGACCTCCATATACGCCAATCGCATATCGGTGTTATGCTCGAAAAACAAGGATATCTTACCTATTTCACTACCGGCAATACTTTCAACACGCCGGAGTCCACCTACCGTTAGCATATTCTCCCTTATCGGCTTCAAGACACTCAGTTCAATTTCCTCCGCTGCGGCGTCAGGATAGCGAAGGGTGATGTGAATTACAGGCACATCAATGGCAGGTAGTAGAGAGACTGGAAGTTTAAAAAATACGATCGAGCTGATGGTAACACTAACAAAAAGCGTTAGAAAAACCGCGATTGGGCGTCTTAATAGAAACTCAAGCATCCGTAATGTTACGCGTTAAATCAAGTAATATTTTCTCGCCTATAAGCTAAGGCTGGTAGAACCACAAAAATTGAAAAAAGTGAAAAGATAAGACCCCCGATTGTGCCAACAGCAAAAGAGAACCAGAAAACCTCCTTTTGTCCCCCTAAAGTAAAAGGGAGTAATCCAAGACAAGTTGAAAGAACACTAAGAAGAATTGGCTTCACTTTTTGCGTAAATGACTTCAAAAGGCATCTGTTAAAAGCATTACCAACAAAGTTTTTCGAGCCATGCAAAGCATGTATCGAACCGTTGACTGCAAGGCCTCCAAGCATCAGGAATGCTGCATATCCACCTTGATCAAAATAGAACCCAAAAGTCGAGAATGTCAGAAAGATTCCAATGAAAGAAATTGGTATAGTTGAAATGATCAGGAATGGTTTTAAAAAATTCTCGAATATGATGCTACAAAGTAGAAACACACAAACTATCATCAATAACACTAATCCATAATGCCGCTTTGCCTTTTCCCAATCCCATGTCCAAGATCCGGATTTAGCGGAATATCCTGGAGGCAGCTCTTTCTTGATTTCCTTGAGAACGTTCTCAAGGTACTCATCACCAAATTTATGGCTACCATAATAATCATAGGCTAAGACTCGGATATATTGTCGATCCTCTTTATGAATTGTACTCGAAGTCTCACTTAAAGATAGGAATGCAAAGGGATTAAGATCAATTCTTCTGTCCGCTAAATAACGGGGCTTTTCCATTAGATCGTGCTTCGTCAAATTCACATTTGATTTGAAACTGATTGGCAAGCGTGAATCACCAATTGCTAACGACGATAAACCCCGATATATGCTCACATCTTCGTTAATCGATTTGATTATTTCACCAGGTGAAACGCCTAATCCCCCAACTAAATGCCAATCAAAATCAATAGTGTAGAATTTTGAAGGCCTCTCAGTCCAAGAAAGCCTTTCATTAGTATTAATATTTTGAACCCTTGGATGCTTTCTCAGCTTCTCTGCGAGTTTAACAGCTTGAGCACTTAATTCCTGGAAATTATAACCCCTAAGCTCAACCTTATACTTTGGAAGGCTTTCTCCAAAACTGTTACTAAACTCTTGACCCACTCCAAAAATATTCCAGCTGACCCCCCCCCAGTCAAGTGAACGTGCTATCAATTGCTGCTTTAAAGCATATGGTAAGTGTCCGTTTTCATTTACCTTGTCAAACATGATAGTAATTCGAGCATCTTGGCCCGACCAAACTTCACTAATGTATGTATCCACACCGTTCACAGCACTCAAATTGTCCTCAATGTTCCGAATCAATCTATTCATCTCCTCGAGGGTATTCCCAAAAGGAAGATTGGCATAGACATAAAGTCTTACACGCTGTGGCTCCCGATAACCGGATTTATCATACACATTCCTAATGAATAGTCTCAGGGTTCCTCCCATAATCATGTCTGCATATGGACGTATTCTCTCCTGGTATATACTAGTTCCAATCGTAGCGTTATACCATTTTTGCCCCTCCCACCGAGAAGGAAGCAAAAAGACTGGGATGCCAAACAAGAAAACCAATACTCCAATGAAAACTCTACGAAAAGAAGCAATGGAAACTATCAAACCCGAATACAAAGAAAAGAACCTTACTTTGCGGCGAAGGACACTTATACTCGTTGCCTGGTTTACTTGAGTATCAATGGTAAAAAGCTTGCTATAAAGAGCAGGAACGAAGTAAACAGAAACAATAATGGAACATACCAAGGCTACACTAATTATTTCACAAAACTCAGTCAGGTTGTAGCGCTCCTCTTCCGGAAGCGATAAGACTAAAAGGAAAGCAACCAAAGTGTTCAAAGTGGCACCGGCGATTGCCGCGAAGACCCTGCCTGTTTTCTTATGCGACAAATGATCCAAGATCACAATCACGTTGTCTACAACCATTCCAAGAGCAATTGTCAGTCCTGCAAGCGTATAAAGATGAATCTGCATCTTCAATATGAAAGAGACCAGCATGGTCAGCGACATTGTAGAGATCATGCCTAAAAAAAGAATCACAACATGTCTCCATTTCCGGTAAGCAAAGAGTACAAAAAGGAAAAGAAAAAGAATAGAAAAAGATGTCCTGATAAAATTCTTATCTACTTCCCTTCTTAAAAACTCTGTATCGTCGTATTGCAATTGCAAAGAAAACTGACCCGCTATCTGTCTTTCAAGTGATAAAAGCTTCTCCTTGATATTATTTGAAAAAACTAGCCGATTCACATGATCGTCGGCAAAGATCGCGAGCGTCACAGCATTGAGCCCGTTTATTCTAAAATAACTTTGCGGCTTTGTTTCTCCGATGACGACCTTCGCCAGATCCTTAACTAATAGATTTTTACCGCGAATCGGTGTGCGCTCAATCTCTTCTATTGTTGTAAGACTATGCTGCAAGCGAATGAGTAACTTCTGTCCGGAATTGGTTTGTATTGAACCAGGATACATTTCGAATGTTCTGTTTTCTATTGCATCTTGAATCTCTTTCGGTTGTATTCCATAGAGCTTAAGCTTGTCAAAATCATACAATACTGAGATCTCGAGCGTTTCTCCCCCAATAATGACCACCTCCTTTATTCCTGGTATCTGAGAAATCTCCCTGACAATAATTTCATCTGCCAGTCGCCGAATTTTGAATGTTGATGAGTTTGAACTGATACTGTAAATCAATAAAGCCTTGCTACCTTCCTGGGTACGATCACTTTGCTCGACCAATGGGTAAGTAATTTGCGAGTTTAGCTTGGGATAAATCTGCCTTAGTATCGATGATACTTCGAACTTTTTAAATTCAAGATCAACTTCTGTGTCAAAGGCTATCTCAATGGCACCCTTACCCTGCTGCGATATTGAATATATTTTTTCAATATCGCTTATCTGTGACAATGCATTCTCAAGCACTCCTGTAACTTCCTGTTCAACTACTTCAGCGGAAGAATTTACCAATGAGAATGTGATTGTAAGTTTCGGTAGATTATAATTTGGGTTTAAATCGACGGACAAGCGTGGAATTGAAAAAATCCCTACAAGCGTTAATACAGCAAAAAGTGAAACTATTTTAAAATCAGACATTGAGTTGTCACTTATGAACCGTCAAACTTTTTTTAAAAAGATTTATTCTCTCTTTTTAAAAACTAACATGCAAAGAAAAAATTGTAATACACATCATTTACAATAAAAACTTTAATTCACTCGCTGAACTTGATTGCAAACCTAGCTTTTGCCAAGTGGACCAACGCTCGCGTTATTACATGTTAAAACATTCATACATCATACTTTTCGCGTATTTGAAAACATCAAAGTCGATAAGTCCATCAACCGGCTATTATTACGACATAGTGGTCCGTTGGCATAGGGTTCTGGCTTGAAGTGAAAAGTCAATAACTGGATAGCAGCAACGCCGGAAAATAATTTCACTGCACTTAAATTCCCCTCCAAAAAACAAATCAAAAGCTTGATGCCCAAACATTTTTAGAAAACTCAATCTTGCATGAGGTTGGGTTTGAGAGGGTCTTTCCCAAAATTGCAGGCAATATTCTGAAAGCTATTGTGGCAGCGACTTTTCACTTTCAGACTCGAAGCTATTCCGAGTAACATTAAACAATTTTTGAAGCGTGTTCTGGCACCTTGCCGAACTAATGGTCATCTTCCGAAATCGTCCTGCAAACGAACAATGTCATTTTCATCTGACGGATTGGTGGCATCGGTGTGCTGCCAAATCTCGGCAACCATGCCCCAGCCTTCGGTGCCCATAAGTCTGTGTCGCTGTCCTTGTTTTAAGCGAATGACTTCATTTACCTGAAGATGTTTTGGCTGACCTTCCGCGTCGGTCTCGCTGGTCACAACGCCTGCGCTACCCGCAACCAACTTCCATATCTCAGCGCGTCGGTGGTGGTATTGCCAGGACAGTCGTTTACCTCCCTGCACCATTAATATCTTTGGACTCAACTTCCCGCCAATGCGTAATGACTCCAGAGATACGCCGGGGAAATAATGCCTGGCAAACTTTTCTGCTTCTGATTCCTCAAGGACAAAAAATCCGCCCCAGGGCCTTTCAAAATCACGTGTATGAATTTTGAAACCAAGAGCTTCCAGATGCTTTTCAACTTCATGGAACACCTGTGATTTTTCGCCGTTCAATGAGGGTTGTTCGTTCATATTGTTTGTTAATTTATTTTCTGAAATTAAAAAGTTCATGCCGGTTCGTCGACCGCATATCGAATACCGCAAATCGCCCGTATAGCATCCAGGGTTGCCATCAAATCCAGCGAGTTCTGATGCGACATCACCGGACTCTCTGTCCATTGATTTCCCAAACAATACTGCACGTGACGCGCTTCGAACTGATATCCGAAACCAGATTCGCGATGGACGGGAATTTCAACAGGATCCTGTTTGCCCACAATCAGTTCAATGCGGCTTGTCGCGTTGTGAAAACGATTTGACAACCGGATCCTTCCTTCTGTCCCACTGATAACTGCCTCCACCGGCGTGTCACATTTGAACGTCGATAACAATGTTGACAATGCCCCAGATTCATGACGAAATACAATGGCGCATTGTTCGTCCACACCCGTGCTGTAGGGCGTCATGTGCGCGCTGATGGATGTCGGGAGCCCCAGTAAGGTGATCGCAAGAAAGACCGGGTAAATTCCAATGTCCAGTAATGAACCTCCACCGAGAAGCGGATCATACAGCCGCTGAGCTGGCGGGTCGGAGGCGCGAAAGCCAAAATCAGCCTGAACACTCTGTATGTCGCCAATAGAACCTGTGGCTATCAATTCGCGAACTTTGTCAAATTGTGGAAGGAACTTTGTCCAGAATGCCTCCATCAAAAAGACCTTCTTCTCCCGCGCCTTCTCCACCATCTGTCGCACCTGATGCTGATTTAGCGCCAGCGCTTTTTCGCACAATACGGCCTTGCCGTGATTAAGACATAACATGACATGTTCAAAATGAAAACCATGAGGAGTTGCTACGTAAATGACATCGACCTCGCCGCAGGAGACCAACTCTTCATAGGTGTTAAATACAAAAGCAGGATTAAACTCGGTTAACGAGTTTTTGTCCAAACTGCGCGACGCAATGGCATACAATCGGGCACCTTCAACCAAAGACAGATCGGAAGCAAATTTTTTAGCAATTTTGCCCCATCCCAAAACTCCCCAATTGAACGTCTTCTTCATGTTGTGTGTATTGAACGAGATCGAAAGTTAGGAAATATCCCGCATGAGCCGAAGCAGACATTTTCGCTTTAAACAATTTACGATCGACCACGCCGGCGCCACTCATCCGGTCGGAACCGACGGCGTCTTACTGGGTGCATGGGCCTCGGTCAACGGAAGCAAAACTGTCCTTGATATCGGGACGGGAAGCGGACTTATCGCGTTGATGATTGCACAAAGAACAAGTGCGGATGTCAGGATCGATGCCATTGACGTGGAAGAGACAAATGTGAATAGCGCGCGCCAGAATGTACAGTCCTCGCCGTGGGCACATCAAGTTTATGTTCACCACATCGCGCTGCAGGATTTCACGCCCGACATGAATTACGATCTGATCATCACTAATCCCCCCTACTTCATCAATTCGTCGTTACCGCCTGAATCCTCCAGGGCCCGTGCACGCCATACGCAAAGTCTTCCATTCAGCGACATCATTCAATTTGCCTTAACCTATCTTACCCCTTCAGGCAGACTTGCCATTGTTCTGCCAATCGTGGAAGGAAGCATTTTCGCAGAGCAGGCAATGACGGTGGGTCTCTTTGAATCAAGACGGTGTGTATTTCATGCGCGCGCGGACAAGCCAGCCGAACGACTGTTCATGGAATTTACCAGAACAAAAACAGAACGAGCTGAAAACTCACTATACCTGTATGGAGCAGGTGATGAATGGAGCCATGCTCATAATGAATTAACAAAAGATTTCTACCTCAAATTGTAAAAGCACCGCTCGTAAGATGTGTGTTCGCCAACTCATGAATTTGGCATAAGTTTGCGCTCTTAAACCCCGTGTATTTTTTTCAGATGCGTCTTCTCCTTGCACTCTTTCTTCTATCTGCCTGGTCGGTAAGTGCCCAGAACATCACGATCAAAAGAATCAACACACCCATTCAATTGGACGGAATACTGGATGAAGCAGTGTGGCAAGAGCTTGACAAAGCTGAGGGGTTTCATCAATACTTTCCGATGGATACCAGCAAGGCGGTCGCACAAACCGAAGTGCGTCTGGCCTATGACGACAAGTTTATCTACGTTGGCGCAAGGATGCAGAATTTGGGAGCGACACGTAAGTATGTAACCCCATCGCTCCGACGAGACTTTCGTGGAGAAGCAAATGACGGATTTACGGTTGTATTTGATACGTTTCTGGACAGAACAAACGCGTTTGTGTTTGGCATTAATCCGTTTGGCGTTCAGCGTGAAGGACTAATCGCTAATGGTGGCGGTGTAGGCTCCGATGATTTTACGCTGAACTGGGACAACAAGTGGTATGGAGAAGCAAAGATTCACGAGGGCTACTGGACAGCCGAGATGAAAATTCCGTTTACCACACTTCGGTATAAAAAAGATATCTCTTCATGGAATATTAATTTCTATCGCATCGACAGCGAATACGCAGAGCGTTCCACCTGGGCGCCTATTCCAAGGAACTTTGATATAGTCAACCTGGCCTCCATCCATGAAGTGAAGTGGGATCAGCCTTTGGCGAAACCAGGACCCAATATTTCTCTTATTCCTTATCTCGCTGCAAACTCAAACAAAAATTTTCTTGAAGGAACGAGCGCACGCGAATTCCAGGCAGGAATGGATGCAAAGATCGGGATTGGTCCTGCACTGAATCTTGATCTGACCATCAATCCGGATTTTTCACAGGTAGAAGTCGATCAGCAAGTGACCAACCTTGATCGCTTCGAAATTTTCTTTCCGGAACGACGTCAATTCTTCCTCGAAAACGCTGACTTGTTTGCGGGTTTCGGAATGGGGGGAACACGTCCGTTTTTCTCCCGGAGAATCGGTGTAGCGCGGGATACCGCTACCGGACAAAACATCGAGAATCCCATTTATGCCGGCGCGCGGCTGAGTGGAAAGCTTGATAATAAAACCAGGCTCGGTGTACTGGTTACGCAGGCCGGTGAAGAAAGAGATATCGGACTTCCCTCGATCAATTACACGGTTGCGGCTGTTCAGCGAAAAGTTTTTGCACGATCGAATGTGGGTTTCATTCTCGTCAACAAGCAAGCATTTCAGGATTCCATTGGCGGTGACTTCAACACATCACCTGAAGCTTTTAACCGCCTGGCTGGTGTGGATTATAACCTGGCAAGTGCCGACAATAAATGGAACGGAAAATTATTTTATCATCAATCTTTTGAACGAAACAATCCCTCCAAGACCTATGCTGCCGGAATGTTTTTGAGCTACAGTACGTATCGGTGGGAATTGTATGTGACGTCCAGAGACGTTGGTGCGAACTATAATCCGGAGGTTGGGTTCGTGCGCCGGAGAGATATCAGGCAACTGGCCTCTACATTGTTTTACAATATTTATCCAAAGAAAGGATCCATTCAGCGCCATGGTCCCGGATTTGATTTTGACATGGTTGGAAATTCTACTTACGGATTCCTCGATTGGGACTACAACTTCATGTACAACATTCAGTGGAAAAATACAGCGAACTTTTCCATGCGTCTTCGTCAGCAATACACCTATTTGTTTGACGGATTTGATCCTTCAGGAACGTCGGGGCTGGAGCTACCGGCAGGCACCGAGTACACGAACAACGTTTTCATTGCCGAATTCAACTCCGATGCACGGAAGAAATTCTCGTACAATATCGGAACCCGGTCCGGACAGTACTTCAACGGAACACGATGGAACCTTGAAGGGACACTGACGTATCGCTATCAGCCATACGGGTTCATTTCTGTTGACTTTGCCTGGAACAAGATTGACATGCCAAAGCCTTACAACAGCACCACCCTCTGGCTCATTGCACCGCGTGTAGACCTCACGTTGTCGCGCAGTGTTTTCTGGACAACATTCTTCCAATACAACAGCCAGATTGAAAACCTGAACATCAACTCCAGATTGCAGTGGCGTTTCAAGCCGGTCTCCGATCTGTTTCTGGTATATACGGATAATTACTTCGCCGATACATCCAACGACCTGCTGTTCATCGGTCGTCCGAAAGCACGCGCCATCAGCCTGAAAGTGACTTACTGGCTGAATCTTTAAAAGCCGCGTATTTTGATGTAAATTCAAAGTGATGAAACCCTTTGAACACATCATCTACGTTCAGCCCGAAGACATTGACGATCTTGGACACGTCAACAATGTCATCTATGTGCGGTACGTACAGGAGATTGCTTCTGCCCATTGGGATGTTCTGGCATCCGAAGAAATTCAGGAGCGCTGGCACTGGGTGGTCATAAGACATGAAATTGACTACCGGAATCCTGCGTTTGCCCATGACACACTGGTCGGGTCAACCTGGGTCGAATCGGTGGACGGTGCGAAATCTGTTCGTATAGTCAAGTTGATTTCCAGGAAAACAAGCAAGATGGTCGTTGAGGCACGCACCACGTGGTGCCTGATCGATGCGGACTCAATGCGCCCTGCACGGATACCTGCGGAAGTTGAAAAATTACTCCTGTCAGCCACAGGCCCGCATCTTTAACAATTCATTAACAGGAGACATTCCATTTTTTTAATCCTGATTTTCAGATATTTATATAGAAAAAATTACTTGTTATAACAAGTAATTCAAATTAGCGTTAATCTTGTCAACCTAATCATAACAATACCCTTTATGAAAAAAACAAATGCACTGCTCGCCCTGCTTTTTGTTGCAGGATCAGCGTTTGCTCAAACAACCTGGAACATCGACAAATCACACTCAACCATTGGATTCAGCGTGCCACACATGGCAGTGTCTGAAACTGAAGGTGCCTTCAAGGATTTTGAATCCACAGTAGTGAGCAAGACCGCCGACTTCAATGGCGCCGAGGTAACATTTACCGCGAAGACTGCTTCTATTGACACAGAAAACGAAAGACGCGACGGCCATTTGAAGAGCCCTGATTTCTTTGATGCTGAAAAGTTTCCTGAAATCACGTTCAAAGGCATCATCAAGAAAGCCGGAAAGAAGTATGTTCTCGAAGGCGATTTCACCATGCACGGTGTGACCAAAAAAGTAAAGTTCGATGTGACCTATGGCGGCACCATCGACACAGGCCGCGGAACAAAGGCTGGCTTCAAGCTCGTTGGTAAAATCAACCGTCAGGATTATGGATTGACCTGGAGCAGCAAAGCTCCCGGTGGTGAACTTGTTGTAGGAGATGTTGTAGAAGTAGTCTGCAAGATTGAACTTGACAAGAAGGCTTAATTGTTTAGAATCATCAAAAGCCCCGTTCAAAGCGGGGCTTTTTGTTTATGAAAATTGAAGAAGAAATCCGTCAGAAGAAGTTCAGAAATGTCTTTCAAAAAGCCATTCTCAACCTGATGTACACTTCCAACTGGTTGCAGGGGAAGCAAGTAGACTTTTTCAAGTCGAGGGACATTACGGGTCAACAATACAACATCCTGCGAATCCTGAAGGGACAATATCCGAAGTCCATCTCTGCTACAGAAATTAAATCGAGAATGCTGGATCGCAACTCGGATGTTTCAAGATTGCTGGACCGGCTTGAGAACAAAAAACTCATTCACAAAACGACGTGCCCTTCCGATAAACGTGCATTTGATGTGACCATTTCTGAGGAAGGTTTAGCGCTTCTCAAGTCGCTGGAGAAAGCCGAGAAAGAAATGGACAAACTTCTCCACCTCACGGAAGAGGAAGCAAACCAACTCAACGAATTACTGGATAAGGCGCGTGGCGGATCAGATGCTTGACCACTCCTTGCGCACAAAGGACATCAGCTCCTGAATATACCCCCTGCTGAAATCGAACCGGATTTGCGCAGCTTGATAGATTTCAGGAATCGACTTCATATAGCCCAGCTTCAGGGCATCCTGATACCCTTTCAAACCAGCTTGCTTGTCTTTTCTGAAATTCCTCCACACGGCTATTGCGCCCAGTTGCGCCATTCCGTATTCAATGTAATAGAAGGGAACCTCATACAAGTGAAGTTGTTTTTGCCAGAGGAAATCTTTGAACTGCTCAAGGCCTGACCAATCCGTCAGGTGATCACTGAATTGGTCAAAGATCACATTCCATTGCTCGCGGCGTTCCTCCGCTGTATGATTTGGATTCTCATAAATCCAGTGCTGGAACTTATCAATCGTTGCGACCCACGGCAATGTTTCGATTAAATCTTCCAGGTGTTCGCGCTTTGCACGTTGCAAATCCGGTCCATCGAAAAACACATTCCAATGATCCATTGAGATCAGTTCCATCGACATGGAAGCGAGTTCTGCAACTTCTGACGGCGTGGATTTAAAGTCTGCGAGCTCCAGGTCTCTCGTCAAAAAATTATGAATGGCATGGCCACCTTCGTGCATAATGGTGACCATATCGCGCAGTGTACTCGTAGCGTTCATGAAAATAAAAGGAACGCCAATTTCTGCGAGTGGATAATTGTAGCCACCCGGAGCTTTTCCAATTCGTGATTCGAGATCGAGATGCCCCATCGCTTTCATGATTTGGAGGCACTGGCCAAGATAAGGATCAAGTTTACCGAAGACTTCAATCGTCTTCTCTGTTAGCTCTTTTCCATTTGTAAACGGTTTCAGCGCTTCGCGTCCTTCCGGATCCACCGCCTTATCCCAGGGGCGCAAGGCATTCACTTTCAAATCCTTCTTTCTCTGCGACGCCAGTTCATCCAGTGCGGGCACAACCTCGTGCTGAACAGCATCGTGAAAATCAAAACAATCCTGAGGTGTATAATCAAATCGTCCGAGCGATTTGAACATGTAATCCCTGAAATTTTTGAAGCCTGCGTTAACAGCAACCTGATGACGAAGCTTGATCAATTTTGAAAACAGCGCATCGAGTTCGTCTTTATCCCGAAGACGGCGCTCGCTCACTTTGCGATACACCTCTTCCCGTTTTGCGCGATTAGTCGACATCAGGTACACGGAAGCCTGCTGAAGCGTGAGTTCCTTTCCATCAACTTCAACCGTCATTGCTCCGGAGATTTGCGCATACTTTTGGGTCTCGGTGTTGATCTCCGTATAAAGAGGAACATTTTCCTCTCTGAATATTTCTATTTCCTTGTGCAGGTTTCTAATGAAAATATCATAACCAGTTTCTTTCTCCAGACTTTTCAGATGTGGAGAAGCGGCCGCTTTCTTATTCAGTTGATCCGCGATGGGGGCGATTTCAGGTTGAATATGCTGAATGAAAAAATGATAGGCATCGAGATACTCTTTGTTTTCCGTATAGCAGGTCATGCGGATGTATCGCCAGGCCATATCCTCGGAGATAACCGATTCCAGCTCACTGCGATCCGCAAACCATTTTCTTAGTGCCGCAGCATCATCGAGTTTTCGGTCAAGCAGTTCATGGAAATATGGTTTTAAGACATCCCACGATGTAACAGAAAAATTTTCCGGGAGGAATTTACGCACCGGGCGCGCAGGTATCTGTACCGTTGTTTCGCTCATACACTTTGCTTCAAAACGCAAAGTACCAAAAACGAAGGGCAATGGCCAAATTTAGAGAATGCTTACTACGGCGGTTTCGTTTTGAGCGTCGAAGGCGATGGAGTCGGTGAATTCCCGCCATTCCTGAGGAGACGGCTTACCGTCGCGGAACATGATCAAGAGCTCACTGATCACATTTTCGGAAAGGTTAAAAGCAGCCAATACTTTTTTCATGTAGCTGATTTCCTTTGCATCGACCACACCGTCGGCATAGAGCAACAGCATCAAATCGTGCAACAAATTCATCCGATTGAGGAAGGATTCGGGAATGAATACGTCAACGGGAGATTTGTCGTTCAGCAGCTCTTCAATCTGCCAGTCTTTGAGTTTGCGTTGATGACCAATTTCGTAAAGCACTTTAGCCTCAGAGTCGTCCAAATGGCCGTCAGCAGAGGCAAGCTGAATCAAGTTACGCAGGTAATTTTTGCGGAAGCTGAGTTTCTGGTGTTCAAAGAAGCTGGTCATCTTCGTGGGGATTTTAGTACAAACCTTACATGGCAAGAGGTGTACCACGGATGCAAATTTAGCGACTTTTACTCCTTATTGACTACTAAAATCCGGGAAAAGCTTGATTTTATTACACAAAACCATACTCCAAAAACTGGCCAGACTTGCCAGAATTCCCATTTCTGGATAAAGGTGTTCCAACTTTGAATTCCGTTATTGAGAAACATCATCCGAATCCTCCGCGTTGGTCCTCCTTTTTGCGCATCCCCTTTTCTTATATTCGCCTCAAATCCGTTTCGAAATGAAAATAGCTTCTGCCGCATCCCTCCTGCTTGCCTTGTTGTTTGTCCAATGTCAGCCACCGCGCGACGCAAAAACTGTTGGCTCGGTTGAAAAGTTTGACCAGGCTCTGGATGGCATTATTGCCACTGACGCGAAAATCGAGATCGTTGGAGAAGGATTCGAATGGAGCGATGGGCCGGTATGGATTGCTCAGGAAAAGAAGCTGTTGTTTTCTGACGTGCCTAAGAACACCATTTATCAGTGGACAGAATCAGGTGGTGTACAAGTTTACCTCACACCCTCGGGTTACACGGGCACAACGCCGTCGGCCAGTAATGAACCCGGTTCTAATGGACTTACGCTCGATCCCAACGGAAACCTCGTGCTGTGCCAGCATGGCGACCGACGTGTTGCGCGTATGAACAGTTCCATTGACCAGCCTAAGCCGATCTTTGTCACGCTGGCGGACCAGTTTGGTGGTCAGAAACTGAACAGCCCGAACGACGTTGTATTTGCCAGCGATGGAAGTTTCTATTTTACCGATCCTCCATATGGTCTTCCGAAACAAGCTGAAGACACGACTAAGGAAATAACTTTCCAGGGTGTCTACCATGTAACAACGTCAGGGGAAGTAAAACTCATTACCGATTCGTTAACGCGGCCCAATGGCATTGCACTTTCACCTGACGGCAAACAATTGATTGTGGCCAACAGTGATCCTGATCGGGCGCGCTGGTATGTGTACGAATTGATTAAACCGGATTCAGCAGCAAGTGGAAGAATTTTATATGATGCGACAAAAGACGCGAAGGAATTAAAAGGATTACCAGACGGACTTCGTGTGGATTCGAAGGGGAATATTTTCGCAACCGGGCCGGGCGGCATTTACATATTTACCAAAGAAGGCAAACTGGCCGGAAGAATTCGTTTACCAGAAGCAACAGCCAACTGTGCCTTCGCGGATGATGAAAGGACTCTGTTCACTACTTCAGACATGCTATTGATCCGTATCTCTCTGCAACGATGAGTCCTGACATCCTGATTACCGCACTGGGGTGGCTTGGGTCAGTCGCTGTACTGCTCGCCTACGGGTTGAACGCATACCAGAAGCTTGATTCCAAATCTCCTTGGTTCTATTTTCTGAATCTTATCGGCGGCACATTTCTGATCGTGTACACCTACGTTGAAGAGGCCTATGCCAGCACGTTCATCAATGTTGTTTGGGTATTGATTGCATTGGGTGTCATCATTCGCAGCAAACTACGTAAAGAAGGGGCATGATGGATCCTGCAAAACAAAACATACGTGTACAGCGCCTTGTCACCGCCATCTCGGTAACGCTGCTGATCACAAAACTCCTTGCGTACTTCCTCACCCACTCTGTGGCCATTCTGACCGACGCTTTGGAAAGTATTGTCAATGTAGCTGCGGGGTTTTTAGGATTATATAGTCTGAGCCTTTCAGCAAAACCCCGGGACGCTGATCATCCGTATGGCCATGGCAAAATTGAATTCATCAGTGCCGCGATCGAAGGCATCTTGATCATGGTTGCCAGTGTGCTTATTGTCGTGGAAGCAATCCAGACCATTCGCCATCCGGAACAAATTCATCAACTTGATATTGGTATTGTCTTGATCATCGCTTCTGCCGCGATCAACTACCTCGCGGGGATGGCATGCGTACGCACGGGGAAACGAAACAATTCTGTCGCGCTTGTTGCAAGCGGCAAACATCTTCAATCCGACACCTACACCACCGTTGGAATCATTGCCGGACTTATTGCCATACGCCTGACGGGATTGCTTTGGCTCGATGGTGCCGTTGCATTAGCCTTCGCTTCATATACCTTTTATGTTGGCTTCCGCATCATCCGAACCTCGGTCGCGGGAATTATGGATGAGAGCGACAAGCAGCTGCTCAGGAAATTTGTGTCTCTGGTCGATACAAACAGGAAGAAGAACTGGATGGATTTACACAATCTCCGGATCATCAAATACGGAACCACGTTGCACATTGACTGCCACCTGACCGTTCCATGGTATTTCAACGTTCATGAAGCCCATGCAGAGATTGATGCGCTCGCGCAAATCACACGAGATGATTTTTCTCACACCATAGAACTATTTGTTCACTCCGATGGCTGCCTTCCCATCTCTTGCCCGATTTGTATCAAAGACGACTGTCCGGTCCGGCAACACGTGTTCGAAAAACAAATTGCATGGACGGTAGAAAATGTTCAGGCAAATGAAAAACATCACCGCGACACGACGCCGGTGAAACCGGCATGAAGTTTTCCCATTGTTGAGAAGCAACAACTTCTATTGCCATGGACTTGGCCAACGGACAGGCTACTGATTTATTAGCTTTCGTGATGATTACCTTCCTCATCGTTACCGGACGGTATCTGCTGATGGCCTGGGGATACGAGCGGCTCATCCGTGGACGCAGAGCAATTCAACAATTAATCAGAAGTAAGGCCATACAAATAAAACGTGAAGTTGTGTATGCGGCGGTCTCCTCCCTGCTGTTTGCGATACTTGCCGCCGGAACCTACGTGCTTTACTCAGAAGGACTCACACGCATCTATACGTCGTGGGACGAATATCCTTTGTGGTATTTTCTGATTTCCATACCGGTCGTCCTGTTTGCGTACGAAACCTACTACTACTGGCTTCATCGTTGGATGCATCGAAAAAGTGTTTTCAAATTCGTGCATCGGGTTCATCACCAAAGTGTGCATCCGACAGTATTCACATCATTTGCCTTTCATCCGGCCGAGGCCTTGCTGCAGTTTATTTTTTTTCCAGTACTCATCATCATCATGCCCATCCATTACCTGGCTCTTGGAATCGTCTTGATGCTGTTCACCATATCGGCCGTCGTCAATCACGCGGGTGCTGAGGTTTTTCCTGAAAAGTTTTATCGTCAACCATTACAGAAATGGCTGATCGGAAGCACACACCACGACATACATCATGAAGCGTTCGGTAGTAATTTTGGATTGTGTTTTACATTCTGGGATCGGTGGATGAAAACCGAGCACAGCGATTTTGAAAAACGTTTTGCGGAAAACCGGAGAAAATTTATCCGATCTCAATCACCACGTCATCCGTCAGCGGATGGCCAACACACGTGAGTACATAACCCTCCGCGCGCTCTGACTGCGATAAACCTTCTTCTTCATCAAGTTTCACCTGACCGGAAAGCGCTTTTCCGCGGCAGGCGGTACATAAACCGCTCTGGCAGGAATAAGGCAGATCAATACCAGCGTCCAGTGCCGTCTCGAGAATAGTTTTATTGGGCTCGACCATAATCTTAAACTCCTGGCCGTCGTAGCGAATGGTCACTTCCCGTGCCTGCAACGCGCCGGATGCCGAAGGCTTTTGATCCTTGTCGATGGTACCCTGAACAAAGCTTTCCTTGAAAATTTTCTCTTTGGGAATACTGCGCTCTGCAAGCAAAGATTCGACGTTTTTCATCATGCCCTCCGGGCCACACATGAGGTACGTCGTTTTATCGATGCCCCAATCCGGAATCCGCTCGAGCAGTTTGGTCAGCATGTCGTGGTTGAGCAATCCGGAGTAACCCTGCCAGTTCATCGGCGCGTTATCGAGGATATGAATCACATGCAGGCGGCCTTCATAGCGCGTTTCTAATGATTCCAGTTCTTTTCTGAAAATGATGCTGTCGACATCGCGGTTGCAATAAATTAACGACACAATGCTTTCTGGTTCCTGGGTGAGCAAACTCTTGATCAGCGACATCATCGGCGTAATCCCTGAGCCGCCCGCGAACATGAGCACGTGGCGTTTATTTGAAGTTTTATATTCGGTGGTAAAGACGCCCATGGGCTCCATGATGCGAAGCGTTGCGCCTTCGCGGAGGTTGTCCGGCAGCCAGTTGGACATCAAACCTTTGTCGACGCGTTTCACCGTGACCGCCAAATCCTCGTCTGTGAAAGGCGAGCTGCAGAGCGAATAGGCGCGGCGAACTTCTTTACCCTGAATGGTATTGATGAGCGTGAGGAACTGCCCGGACTTATACTCAATCTTTTGACCAGCAGGATGGTCCATGACGATGGTAATCGCATCTTTGGTCTCCTGCACGATTCGCTTCACTTTCAGGTCAAAGTAACGGGGACCGCTACTGTTTTCCTGCTTCTTTTCATTCTTGTCCGACTTTTTGAAAAAGCTAAAGGCCATGGTCAAATAGATGATTTAAGTACAAAACAAAAGGACTTTGGAATAGTTTCGCAGCCCCTTCTTATGCCGGCAAAAGTATGAAATTTACGGTTTGTTCCGAATGGTCCGGCGGGTGGTTTGCCGGGTAAGCCGAACCGATTAATTTTACAGGCTAACTGAACCTATTGTGCAACTCACTACCCTAAACGCCATCTCCCCCATTGATGGGCGCTATTTCAACACCGTCCAGGTGCTTTCTCCCTATTTCTCTGAATTCGGGCTCATTCGCTATCGCGTTCAGGTTGAAATTGAGTACTTGCTGGCGCTTACGGCGGCCGTCCCTGAGTTGGAAGAATTTCCCATGCACCAAATTGGGGAGGTTCGGAAGATCTATAAAAATTTCACTGAGTATCACGCACAGGAGATCAAGGAAATTGAAAAGACAACGAATCACGACGTCAAGGCGGTAGAGTATTTTCTGAAGCAGCGGTTCGAGCAAATGAACCTTGGCTTTTTGAAAGAATTTATTCATTTCGGACTCACCTCGCAGGATGTTAACAACACAGCCATTCCGCTTTCGCTTAAAGATTTTTTTAACCGGGAATATCTGCCCCTGATTGAAGATCTCGTCCGCTCCCTTCACCTGATGTCGAAAGACTGGAAGGACGTGACGATGCTGGCGAGAACCCACGGGCAACCAGCATCACCGACGAAGCTTGGGAAAGAGATTGCCGTATTTTCCACACGGATAGAGAAGCAGCTCATGCTGCTGAAGACCATTCCTCATTCCGCGAAGTTTGGCGGAGCAACCGGAAACTTTAATGCGCATTATGCAGCGTATCCGGAAATTGATTGGCATAAATTCGGCGAGGAGTTTTGCAACCATCTTGGTTTATCCAGAAGTTTCCCGACGACGCAGATTGAGCACTATGATAATCTTGCTGCCTTCTTTGACAACCTGAAACGAATTAATACCATCTGCATTGATTTGTGCCGCGACTTCTGGCAGTACATCTCCATGAACTACTTCAAGCAGAAAATCAAGGAAGGAGAAATTGGTTCGTCGGCGATGCCGCACAAAGTGAACCCAATTGATTTCGAAAATGCTGAGGGAAATTTTGGTTTTGCAAATGGCATGTTCGAGCACCTCTCGGCCAAGTTACCGGTGTCGCGATTACAACGCGACCTGACTGACTCGACGGTGCTGCGCAATATTGGCGTTCCTCTGGCCCACACCTACGTTGCGTTTAAATCACTGGCAAAAGGAATTTCGAAGCTTGAATTGAATCAGTCGGCGATAGATCAGGATCTGAATGAAAACTGGGCGGTTGTGGCAGAAGCCATTCAGACCATTCTTCGACGGGAAGGTTATCCCAATCCTTACGAAACATTGAAAGCCCTCACCAGGAAGAATGAAAAAGTAACTGCTGAGCGCTTATCAACATTTATTGATTCGCTCAATGTTCGCGATGAATTGAAAACACGGTTGAAAGAAATTACGCCTTTCAACTACACCGGTCATTAATCCACCTGAGTGTACAACGGCGTCTTCTTCCAGAAATCATACAAGGTGAGACGACGCAGATCGTAGTACGCAGTCCAGAATGATTTCAGGGCAAGGATGTAGTTTCGTTTCGCTTCATCCTTTTCCTTCAGGGCAATATTCAGGTTGGTGATATCAATCTTTCCAATGAGGTAGCGGTTCTGTGCCACGTTGTATCGTTCACTCGCCACTTCATCCGATTTCCTCGTAATTTCAATTTGTAATCTCAGCATTTCAAATTGCCTCACCTTGGTCAATACTTCCTGTTCGAAGTTCACTTCATCCTGTTCAATCAGGTAGTCATTATATTTTTTGTTGGCGATGGCCGTTTTCATCTGCGCCTGATTTCGACCCCAGTTGAGAACCGGAACGCTGAAGGTGAGACTGAATTGTTGTTGCTGCTGAGGATCCTGGTAAACATCGTTTAATACCAAACCGGTGTTATTCAATCCATAAGCCGCCGTCATGGTTGTTTCAAATCGATTTCCCTTCGCGCGCGCTACTTCGCGTTCGGCTTCAATTCGCCTTCGTTGAAAAGCGACGAAGGCCGCACGATTTTTTCTTGCGTAGTCGAGCGCCTCATCGACTGTCACATCAAATTGCGGAATTACTTCCGGCAACAACAAATCGAACTCTTCTCCGTCCTTAATGCCTATGTAGGAGCGCAGTTGAAGTCGTGCTGTTTCCAGTTCCAGGTTGGCGCGTCCAACATCTTGGCGTGAGTTCAACAATTGCAATTCAACCTGGAGCAGCTTGTCCAGCGATGTTGTTCCAATGTTGTATCGTCCTTCTTCAATTTTATAAATCGTGTCGTTATTGGCGAGGTTGAATTTTGCAATCTGCAAATTGATCTGCGCCTGAAGCACATTGAAAAAACGTGAAGAAGCTTCGCTCGACATTCCCTCAAGTTGCTCGGCGAATTCCCGCTTCGATTCTTCATACCTGATGGGTTCTGTTTTTCTATCCCAGCGTAACCGGTTAAATGCAAACAGCGGCTGTGACAGGGCAATGTTAAAAATACTTCCACCCCACTGTTCACCATTCGTTGTATTATCGCGAAAATCCCTGAAGTAGTCGAGACTCGAATTCGCAGAAATTGTTCCCCCTGTGAGCGCAAGTGGCTGCACCAATGCGAGCTGGAGAAAGTTGACCGTCTGCTCAACAGGAACATAGACAAACGAACCATCCTGCTGAGGAACTTGCGTCACCGAACGCGAGTACACAGGAAGACGTCCGTTCAATTCCAGCTGAGGATTATAATTGGAGCGATAGAAGCGATATGCCCAATATCTGTTTTCTTTCAAAGTTTCCGCCTGCCTGGCAAAGGGAGACTCACCTCTCGCGCGCGTGATGATGTCGTCGAGTGTAAAGAATTTCTGCGCATAGGCGAAAAAGGGCGTCGTGCACATCATCGACAGCGCCATCAGATAACGAAAGATTTTATTCATAACGAAGTGATGCAATTGGATCCTGACTTGCTGCTTTGCGTGCGGGCGCAATACCGAAAACGAGACCTACGGTTGCAGCAACACCGAAGGAAAGTATGATCGAAGCAAAGCTGATCACCGTTGGAATTTCGGCAATCCGGGAAACACCGTAGGCCATGCTTACCCCGAGAATGACACCAATGATTCCGCCCGTAACAGAAATCATCATGGCCTCGAAAAGAAATTGCTGAACGATGTCTTTCTTCTGTGCGCCCAGAGACAAGCGCAAGCCAATTTCTTTAATACGTTCCAGAACAGAAGCCAGCATGATGTTCATAATACCAATACCGCCAACAAGCAGACTGATGCCAGCAATAGCACCAAGGACATAGTTGAAGATATCGTTCGTCTTCTGCTGTTGTTTCAGAAGCAATTCGGGAATTTCGATCTCATAATCCACTACGTCGTAGTGACGACGTTTCAGCAAACGGGAAAGGATTTCAGCGCTGGCCTGCATAGAGCCTGTGTTCTCCACCTGAATGACCAGTCTGTCGAGCTGATGGTAATTTTTTCGTTCACGCTGCGCTTCTTCAGTTTGATTTGAAAAACCACGGCCCGCCATCCGGATGCTGCGCGCCGTCACCATATCCCTGTTCCGGTAACGGAGCAGCATCGACTGAATGGGCACATACACATCCATATTAAAATCCCGGATGCCCAGTTTGCTGATGCTGTTTTCAGATACTGCTCGTTCTTCCAGGAGACCTACCACGGTGAGCCAGTTGGTACCCACCTTGATGTTTTTTCCTATCGGATTTTCAGTAGGGAAAAATTTGGTTTTGATGCCATGTCCGATGATGCATACCGATGCACCCGTCTCGCGCTGAACATCAGAAAACATATTGCCGTCAGCGAGTGTAAAATTATAGATCTCGAAATAGGAAGGTTCTACACCGACAAGTTTCGACGATCGTCGCAGTCCGTTGCGAACCACATTACTTTCCAAAATTATTTCCGGACTTACTTTAGACAATCCCGGCACAACGTCCAGGATACTGGACACGTCGCGGATCGTCAGTCCTGGGGAAAACTTCTTTTGATCTTTTTTACCGGACTTCTCTTCAATTTTTTCTTCCTTCTGTTCGACGACAGGCTTGACAACGATGTTGTTCACACCGACCAATTTGATTTGCTCCAGAATCTCACGTTGCGCTCCGTTGCCAATGGCGAGCATCGCGATGACGGCAGCGACGCCGAAGATGATGCCAAGCGCAGTGAGCAATGAACGTATTTTGTTTGCCAGCACTGCCTCAATGGCAATGGACAAGTTACTCATCAATCGTTGCATGTGACGAGGAGGCTAGTTGGCGGAAATAGGACCAGTCTCTTTCTTTTGCGATTGTTCGCCTTCTTCCTTCTTTTTGCGCTTGCCATTCATCTCAGGCAACAGTACAAATTCATCTGCATCAAGTCCTGCCGGAATTGACAAATACACTTTATCGCCTTCTCCAAGTCCTTTCAGCACGATGGCGTCGTTGGCATTTGTTTCGCCGACAATCACTTCCTGCTTGACGGTTGTGCTTCCATCCCGCTTATACACAAACGTGATTGAGTCCATGTGGCTGTGCAGCGATTCGAGGGGAATAAAAAGTGCATCCTTCTTCACGCTGGTGATGATTTTATTACTCGTGGTCATGGAAGGGCGCAATGTGGGGTCGGTTCCTTCCAATTCGACATATACTTCAAAAACCTTGCTGTCCGCATTTGGTCTTTGTTCACCTACGTTGGCAACCCGGGAGACTACACCGGCGAGTCTTTTGTCGGGATACGCATCGAGACCCACTTCAACTTTCTGTCCCGACTTCACTTTACGAACGTCTACTTCGTTGACATAAGTTTTCGAAACCATTTTTGTCAGGTCGGGAAGTGTGGCCACGGTTGGATCCCACATACGAATCTGAGAACCCGCTTTCACAGGCTTTCCATCCCAGTCCTTTTCGTAGATCACCATACCGTCTTCCGGTGCGGTGATGGTGAAAGCCTGGAGTACTTTCACCATGGCGTCGAAATCAGTCTGAACTTTACGAAGCTCCGCAGCGACTTCACGCATCTTCTCGATATTCTGATTCTTTTTGATTTTATAATTCTCCAGTGCTTGTTGATAAGCACGGTCCGCTTTTTCCAGATTGATCTCTGCCTGTTTGATTGTTGCGGGAGGTTCAAATTTACTTTGTTCCAAAACAATTCGTTTCTCGTCCACGCCATACTTCAGGTTAATCAATTCATCTCTTGACTGGCGGAGCTGAAGTGTTGTATCTAATTGCGTTTGCGTGAACCGCGAATTTGCCTTCTCGAGTTCAATTTGTTTTTGGGTGAATTTATTTTGAAACATCGAAGGGTCCAGTGACGCGACCCAATCCCCTTTCTTAACGACGGTACCTTCATCAATGATCGACTCGATGGTAACGTTCCAGATGTCAAAATCTCTTAGGGCAGCGGGGCCAAGGATCTTGACCGAGTTCTTAGCTTCCAGCTCGCCCGTGGTTTCAATTTCCACTTTGAACGGGCCTCGTTTGACAGATGCAAACACGTCCGAGACTGCCTGAATTTCGGCGCCACCGAATATGAACCATGCGAGCAAAGATGCTGCGAGGATTCCTGAGCCAATAATGATTTTTCTTTTCATGGGTGCTAGGTCATTCATGTGTACCTGAAGATAGGAAGAAGGTTACAGTTTAATTGTTATTGGTTGTTAATTGTGTACAAAAGGCAAATAAAAGGGCTGGTGCGATAGATGTTTACTCCATTCACGCACCAGCCCTCTGATTTGATTAGTACTTTAGGACTACTGATTCGGCCCTTTCTTCAGCGTTATCTTCGACAGCGCTGAAGATTTATTCAGCTTACCTGTATTATAGTCTTTCAGCACGGAGCCTTTTACCGATATTTCAACGCTTGCAGGAATGTTGCATCCCTTACACCGTGTAAGTGTTGTATTAAAAATCAGCAGTTCATCATCCTTCAGATTCTTCAGCGTTCTTCCGTACTCCAGCATATTATCCATCAGTTCCTGCTCAAACTTCGGATAGATTTCAGCAACTTTCTTGTCGCGGGTCTGCTGATCCACACTTTCAAGTCCGATTGTTGGCATCGCATATCTCTGAAATCCGATTTGATTGCTGCTGAACACCTGCATATAGAACACGACGCCATAGTCCTTCAAACGCTCGTAGTAGATGTTATCTTCTGAGAAGAAAGTCTTCGACAAATCAGGGCGGTAGAGTCGTGCGAAAATACTGGTTAGTAATTCGAGGTCAGCCTCTTTAGTAGGCACGGTTTCCGTGTTCACTACTTTCAGTTTGGCGAGCGCTTGTTCGCGGTTCAGCTTTCCCTGGCGGAAGGCAAGTACATCCGCTTTTGTAGCCTCGATTGTAATTCTTGATCTTTTTTGCTCCGGGCTGAAGTAGATGAACCTTCCGTCTCCGGACTGATTGGTGACGATGATGCGTTCGTTCGGCCCGAGTTGCGTCAGGAAATCACCGTAGTCGAGAATAAAATCTTTTGATGCCTTGATGATTTTATTGTTGTAGTCGGCCCGGGCACTGTCGCGATTGACTTTCTTACGCTTATTTTTCAATACAAACGCATCGTCATCTTCCTCATCAAGTTGGTCCTCTTCCATCGAGTCTTCATCTCCGCCGGAACTGTACACCGTCACTCCATCGGACCAGCGCATAGATTGTCCGTTGACGACCGGCGCTTGTGGCGAGGTGACAATCCATCCCACCAGTGCATCACCAGGAACCCGGAATGTTACTCCGTATCCAGGCATGTAAGTCCCACTGACTTCTACCGGAAAAAAGCTGCGTTGTTGTCCGATCTCCTGCTTGATTAGTGTTGACAATACGTTCTCTGCAACCTCGATATCTCGTTTCATTCGTTCATCGTCCGCTTTCTGTGCCCATACGCTGGTGATCACGACCAGCAATGCTCCTGTCAATCCCATTATCCTTTTCATAGTGTCGTTTATTAAAAAGTGCTCGTGTTGTTTCAAATTAATTTCTGATACCCTTGTCTGCCGAACCAGTGTTGACGCTGGTGATGATGCTCGTGAGTATTTGTTCTGTTTCCTGCTTGAAGACGTCGGTGTTTTTTTCAATTGACTGCAACTTACTTTCAACCAGCTGGAGATCGTTCATGCGCTGTTGCTGGAGGTATTTGGAAAAATCAACCAGCAAATTTTCTACATAGCGCTTCTGTTCTGCCGAAGTCAGCTGAAAATAATCTTTCACCATCTGAACGTTCTCGGTTTGCAGCGTACTCACATAGGCCTTGACCTGATCCTGCGACGCCAGTGCGGCTTGTTTGACAAGCCCGTTCATGCGTTCATTGTTTGAAGCCAGACTTTGCTTAATCGAATTCTCCAGTCTCTTTTGATTCTCATCCCAGCTCGTTTGCAGGGCTTGCTGATTGGTCAACAGCGATTGGTTGATCATCTGCTGAACCTGTTCCGGCGAAAGCGAACTGGCTGGAGTCTGCGCGGGCCGCTCACCAAAACCAAGACGGAACTCGTTGCTGTTGACGGAAAGCTGAAGTCCTGTGAGTTTGCCCGCAACGATCAGGAGCAGCAGCGATGCCGCTACGGCCATGATGGTTCTGAAGTATGGATAGTCCCAGAAACGTTTACCCGGCTCGGAAAAGAACATCGGCGGCGCGATGACTTCCTTATCCTCCAAAGCTCCGAGCAGCGTTCTTGTTTGACGGAACTCATTCAGCCGGCGACGGGCATCTTCATCGCCCATCAGAAATTGTTCGAATCTGTCTTTCTCATTGCCCTCCATTTCTCCATAGAGGTAGGCCATCCAATCTTTTTCGTCAGGCTTATAATTCATATCCAAGCGATTCTTTATTGATGTTCTTCTTTTCCAAAATTCTTTTCAGTCCTTCCAGACCATAGTACATCCGGGATTTGACCGTGTTTTCCGAAATGTTCAGTGCCTCTGCAATCTCTCTGAACTTCAGTCCTTCAAATTCTTTCATGATCACCACCTCGCGTTGCTCCTCGCTGAGTTCCAGCAGGGCATTCTGCAGGATGTCGCTGAGCTCGATATGCTGAAGCTGTCGTTCGGGGTTGTGCAGCCTCTGGGCCGATCCCTCCCACCTTGGAGATTCTTCGGCTTCCGGGTTCCAGACATGTTCAAAAGGCATGGACCGGCTTGCTTTCACCTTTCGGACCTCCTCACGGCAGTAGTTGACCGCAATCTTGTAAAGCCAGGATTTAAATCTTCCGGTGTCCTGCAATGAGGGCAGATTCTTGCACATGGAAATGAAGGTTTTCTGAGAAACCTCCATAGCCATATCGTGGTCAGTCAGAAACTTAAAGCTGAAGTTGTAGATACGTTTGTACCACAACTGCACAAGCTTTCCTTGTGCCTGCTGATCACCCTGCTGGGCACGTATGATCAATCGATCAGAATGCATCATGGCTATGTCCAGTAAAGTATCAGGCTGCATAATTTCCTTCGCCAGTTTTCTTCATCATTCAGGGTTCGCTTTCATGATGTACCTGGCCTCAAAAAAGTTTTAAACTCTTTCAATTTCCGAAAAAAGCCTGATTTTTCGGGCTTTCAGGACTCCCACATTGGTTATCTTTGGCACTATGCATTCGGTTATTTCGTTTCTGGTCCGTTTCATTCCCCGGAAATACCTCCAACGGGTGTCGCAGGTGGGACTTCGGGTTCTTGGGTTTGCGTATATGGGGAAAGGTGTCACGTGCCCGGTGTGCGAATCCTCCTACCGGGAATTTCTTCCCTACGGCCGCATCAAGGCGCGCAAGAACGCGCTGTGCCCAAAGTGTCAGTCCCTGGAGCGTCATCGGCTGATTTACCTGTATCTGAGAGAGCGGACGGACTTCTTTTCGCGCAAGCTCAATGTCCTTCACATCGCTCCGGAGGCGTGCTTTATCCCACGGTTTACACGCCAGCATGGAGATGGCTACATCACTGCAGACATCGAATCACCATTGGCGAAAGTGAAGATGGATATTCACCGGATGCCTTTCGAAGACAATCACTTTGACGCCCTCCTTTGCAACCACGTGCTGGAGCACGTTCAGGATGACGGAGTCGCGCTCGCGGAAATACGACGCGTTCTGAAGCCGGGGGGATTTGCGATCCTTCAGGTGCCCTTTTTTCATCCGGTTCCCGAAAAGACCTTTGAAGACAACTCGATTACGGATCCGCGCGAGCGGGAACGAATTTTCGGGCAAGACGACCACGTGAGAAAGTACGGTCACGATTACGCTGCGCGCATACAGGCCAGCGGGCTGCAGGCTTTTGCCGACGATTTTGTTACGACCATTGATCCTTCCTTGCAATTTAAGTATGGCGTATCGCCAACGGAAATAATTTATAAAGCTGTAAAGTAATTATGATGAAATACCTGCGCCGAATCCTCGTGAGCCTGCTTGTTGTTACTGCCATGACAAGCTATGCACCGAAAAAGAAGAAACTAGTTTGGTCAGACGAGTTTAACACTGCCGGCGCGCCAGATGCAACGCGATGGGATTATGATTTGGGTGATGGTTGCCCCAACGTATGTGGATGGGGAAACAACGAGTTGCAGTACTATACAAAAGATTCAAAAAATGTTCGCATCGAAAATGGCTCGTTGATCATTGAAGCCCATCAGGACTCCGTTGGAGGAAAAGGATTTACCTCGTCCCGCATTGTGACCAGAAAAAAAGGTGACTGGACCTATGGAAGGGTTGAAGTTCGTGCGAAACTTCCGAGGGGAAAGGGCACCTGGCCTGCGATCTGGATGTTGTCAACAGACTGGAGTTACGGCGGCTGGCCCCAGAGCGGGGAGATTGACATCATGGAACATGTGGGATATGATCCTGAAGTTGTTCACGGAACCATTCACACCGAAGCATTCAACCATATGAAAGGCACGCAGAAAGAGGGCAAGGTTCAGGTAGCCGGTGCGATGGACGAGTTCCATGTCTATAGCATTGACTGGTCAAAGGACAGAATTGATTTTCTTGTCGACAACCGGGTGTACCACACGGTGACACGTGCTCAGAAAGATACGTTCAAGGAATGGCCGTTTGACAAACCTTTCCACCTCATCATGAATATTGCAGTTGGTGGAAACTGGGGAGGAAGAGAAGGCGTCGATACGAACATCTGGCCTCAGCGTATGGAGGTGGATTACGTTCGTGTCTATCAATAAGCCTTAGCGCGCACCGAGTTCCATCAGTTTGTTGCGTTCGTTCTGTAACTCGCGCGACAACTTGGTTTGCTTCTCCATTGCTTTGCGCTTGTAGTCTTCATATTCGTTAGTGATGGACTCTGCAAGATCGGACTTTGTCTTCATGTTTTGTCTTGCCATACGCAGCGAGTACACGAGGAAAGCAATGGCTACGCCGAGCATCAACACAATCACGCCAACGAAGACGGTGAAGACCGACTTGTCGAAGTTGATACCGAGAACGTTGATGTGGGTACTTGCGTACTCCACCTCGCTCATGGATGCTTCTTTTTGCTTCAGCGTCTCTTTGCTCTGATTCAATTCTGACTGGAGTCGCAGCACTTCGGCCTTAGTCTGATGGACAAGCTGTTGCTTGGCCTGAATGGAATCGGTCACAATTTTCCACCAACCATCAAGCACACTCTCATTGATGACTTTGTATTGCTGGTAATTCTGAGATCGGGATTTCAACAACACAAATCGCTCACGAAGCGACTGCGAATCGTTCTTTAATACATCGGAAGCCGGTTGCGCTAAAACACTTCCGGCACATATCGTCATCAACAGCGCAGCTAGGAGCTTCATAGGTATTCACTTTTAGTTTCAGTTTCTAAATGTAGCTCAAAGCATAACTGGTCTTGGTACGAAATTTTACCAAAGACACTTTTCGTCGATCAACAAGGATTTTTTTCCGATAAAGCAATTACTTCCGCTTGAACAACAGGTCTTCATTATATACCTGCACGACGCGATTGAATAACTCCCTCAAGTATGGATACTCGCTGCTGGAGTAGTAATATTTGCTAAGCACAAAAGAGTTAGATACCGACAATTTGTTACCGAGCATTCTGCTGTCGAACAAAAACCGTCCACCATTGTTGGGAATGGAAATGGCGATTTTCTCTCTTGGATTTGCATACTCGAAATTCTCCGGAAACTCGATACTGAGGACGTGAATGTATTCGAACGAAACGCCAAAGTCGATCGGATAACGGCGTGTCTCTGCCTTCATGGGATTGTCACGAAACTGGCTTTCAAAAAATGGGTTCAGCAACACGCCGTTGGCATCACCTTCGGCTGCCACTTTAAATTTTTCAATCAGCGGCTTGTCCACATCCTTATAGTTTTCAATTACATTGTCGGAGACGGTGAACGCGCCGTAGTTTTCATAGGTCTTTTTAAAGAAATCACTTTCCGATTCGTGCGACCAAATCGTCATCCGCCGCTTCGCAGCTTCACCGCCGGTATAGGTAATGCTCACGTCACCGGTGATGGAACCATTCTCCGCGACCTTCAGATTAGCCATAATAAACTGTCTCGAACCAGCTGGCTTCAGCTCTACCCAATATGAATCTTTATCTGTGAGTACGCGTCCTTTGCCATTAATGCAGCGATCGGGCAACACTCCGAAGGGATAAACATCTTCCGTAGCGTCTGCGAAATAAGTCTTATCACCAATTTTCACCAACGCAACCACATAGTTGAAATCCGTGAGGACAGGATGAATCTCGATGGGGAGTCCGTTCGAACGAGTCGAGAGAATCACCGGATAGCACTCGAGCCCGGCGTACTTCAGCGCGGCAACCAGTGAGAGATTGATATCCCCTACGTTTCCGGTTTTCGCTTCGAAAGCCTTTCTGATTCCCGATTCGGAATACTTGCTGTTGATTCCGTTCCAGCGGTACCAGTCTTTGATAAAGCTATAGACATTCTTTGCTTTCGCGAGGGGATCAGAATCCACTCCGTTCACCAAAGGAGCAAGATGTTCCTTCATGATGTCATCGCCCCTGCGGATTTGCAGCCCGAACGACTGATCTCTGCGCAGCCGCTCCTCTGCATCTGACCACTCTTCAGTAAACTTCTTGGTCCGTCCGTCAAAATATTTAATCTCCGCCAGTTCGAAATTGATCCCAGAGATGTAATTTGATTTGGCAGAAATAAATGGTTCATCATAAAACGCGGGGACGTCCTTCATCCCGAAGATGAATCTGGAGCAATCGGCTTTATTACCTCCACCGGGCGTAAAACAATCTTTGATGATCTTACTTTCGTTGGATGTCAGCTGAAGAAATCCCCTCAGCGTGATGTTGTACACGTAGTTGCCCGGAATGGTCGCAATATAATCGCTGCTGATCTTCGGGTACGAATCCTGAAACTCCCAATCTCTGAATTTGAAGAGGTACGGAGATTCGACCGTGTATTGAATTTCTATCACTGAACCCTCCCGTACATTTGGGATGGCCAGTTTCATAATCTTAAAGTATTTTGTATCCTCACTAAAAGGTTTATTGGAAGACGGTGTTTCTTTTAATGAGCCGTTCTCAATATTGTAGCTCGACGCCTTGAACGTTACCAATCGCTCGGCCTCACCTTCCTTGTATAATGGAATTTGAATGTCAGCAAGTCGTAATCCTTCCTTCTTGAAAATCTTGATGACGGTGTGATAGGTATAAACCAGATTTCCTTCATTGTTGATATACGATTCCCCAAACTCACGCAGCCCGACCGCGCTTGCCGCAGTGTCCTTCTCATAGGAAGCCATTTGCAGGTGTCGGTAAGTAACCTGCCCGTAAGGAAAATTATTGTCCTGAGCAAAGGCGGATAACGTGATGCTCAACAGCACCACCATGGCAGAAATTTTCATTGGTCTTTTTTTGAACGATTTTATACTAGCGAATTAATTTAAAGGCATGGCCCCATTCGTTGCGAAGGAAGCCGGGGATACACCAAAGCATACACAGTGGCTCAATCGCTCTTGCCGCCTGCACTTTGCCCATGTCTGCAGTTTCCCATCCAAATTGATCAAGGACATTTCGCGCAGTAGCCTTTGCGTTGTCATCGTTCCCGCAGATGAACATGGTCGGCTTTCCTCCTGCCATTGCAGGGTTGATCATCAGGTTATTTCCTACTGAGCTGAATATTTTAACAAATCTTGCCTCAGGCACAGCATCCTGAAGTTTTTCCATTAATGAAGAATTCAAATCGGTAAAGAATTTAAGCACACCATTTTCCGGTGCCGATTCTGCAATCGGGTTTGTGGTATCGAATACGACTTTGCCCGAAAGCGACTTGGACAGCGACCGCACCAACGATTCAGCAGCAGTACCCCGAACAGCCAGTACGACGATATCGCCATGGGTGGCGGCTTGCTCAAAGCTCCCACATTGTATATCGACCGCAGACTTCTTTTTCCATTCTTCAAGTTTGGCAACATCGCGAGAGCCCAGCATTACGCTGTAGCCATACTTCAGAAAGCCCTTTGCCAGTGCATATGCGACCTGACCTGAGCCTAATATTCCTATTTTGGTAGTTGCCATGATTCGTCCGGGTTTGATATTTATTATTGTTAATTTAATCGACACGGCGCAACTACACAACTATAACCATCACCGTTATGAAAATTGGACTAATCTCCGATACGCACGGGCACCTTGAACCATCGGTATTTGACTATTTCAAAAACTGCGATGAAGTATGGCATGCAGGAGATTTTGGTGACGGTGTAGCGGAGCAATTACAGGAATTTAAACCGCTTCGCGGGGTTTTTGGAAATATTGACACGCGTGAAATTCAATTGAAGTTTCCTGAAGATCTTTTTTTTGAATGTGAAGGACTACGTGTGTGGATGACCCACATCGGCGGAGCTCCTCCGGCATACAAACCGAGAATCAAGAAAATGTTGAAGGAACATCAGGCTGATATCTTCGTTTGTGGTCATTCCCATATCCTGCGCGTTGGACGCGATGCAAACTTCGATAACATGCTCTACCTCAATCCGGGCGCTGCCGGAAATCATGGATTTCACAGAATGAAAACGCTGCTCCGCTTTGACCTGCTTAGCGGAGAGGTGAAAAATATGGAAGTAATAGAATTGGGAAAGCGAGGCGCTTTACCTTAAGCATACTGGTTCAGCATCACCGGCATCACCAGCATGAGGATGTCTTCGCTCTTATCTTTTTCTGCAGGCAAAATCACACCCGCCTTGTTAGGCGCAGACATGGTCAAACGGATTTGATCCGAATCCATATTGCCCAACATCTCGATGAGAAACTTTGCATTGAATCCGATCTCAATGTCTTCACCCTCGTGTTCACAGCTGAGGCGCTCGTTTGCTTCGTTAGAGAAATCAAGGTCTTCAGCAGAAATCTGGAGTTCGCTTCCGGTAATTTTCAAACGAACCTGGTGGGTGGTCTTATTGGCGTAAATGGAGATACGTTTCAGTGCGCCGAGGAAGTCTGTCCGGCTGATGCCCATCCGGATGTTGTTTCCTGAAGGGATGACATTTTCGTAATCAGGGAAGCGTTCATCAATCAACCGGCAAATCATGCGGATGTTGCCGAATTTGAAAAATGCATTCGACATATTGAAGTTCAGGCTCACCTCAGTGTTTTCTGCTGGCAATGTTGCCTTCAGGAGGTTCAATGCTTTGCGCGGGATGATGATCGCATTGCCGTTGTCTGATTTCACGTCCGTTCTGCGATAGCGAACAAGACGGTGTCCGTCCGTAGCCACAAACGTTGTGTTCTTGTCGCCCAGGTTTACGTACACACCTGTCATGGCAGGTCGCAGTTCGTCATTGCTGGTCGCAAAAATTGTATTGTTAATGGCGCGGGCCATTACTTCAGAAGATATTTCGGCAGTAAAGTCGTTGGATACGGTAGGTACTTTAGGGAAATCGGTTGAGTTCTCTCCGGAAAGCTTGTAGCGTCCGTTGTCGCTGATGATTTCCACGCTGTAGGTAGAGTCATCAATGGAGAACGTCACAGGCTGTTCAGGAAGGTTCTTCAGTGTATCGAGAAGAATTCGTGCAGGGACTGCGATGCTTCCCTTTTCTTTCGATTCCACCTGGAGTTCCGTGATCATCGACGTCTGCAAATCGGAGGCGGTGACCGTGAGGCTACCCTTATCGAGTTCGAAAAGGAAATTCTCGAGGATCGGTACAACCGGGTTTGTTGTAATTACGCCATTGATATTTGAAAGCTGCTTCAGCAGGTAAGCAGAATTGACAATAAACTTCATCCGATTTAAGTGGTTTCGTTAAAGAGCGGTAAATTTAAAAATAAAAAGGGATTAAAAAACCGTTTGCAGACATCAAAAAACTTCTCGAAAAAACGGCCTTATTGCGGTCTGAACCAAGTTTTTGGCTTCAGCAGAGGTGAAATCCGGCGAGGGTCGAACCGCACGAGATCCGTCCGACTGGTCAGTCCGGGGAAGCCTGCAGAATCACGCGGGTAAATGTTCACCGGATAAACTCTGCCCGCAATATCCATCACCTTGATTCGCATGATCGGGATGGCGGAGGCCGAGTCGATATTCAGGTTTTCGCCAACCTGATCGGCCGTCAACGCTGAGAGCTGATCCAGATAAGGATTCAGCTTGCTGGTATCGGTTTGGATCCCTTTCACGATAAACATCGACTTGTCCTGAACCACCTCGAAGTCATCAGCAGATTTCCCTGGAAACTCGACCGCAATTCCCTGAAAGTTTCTCCAATTAAAATCAAAAATGTATTTGCTGCGCCATTCCCGATCAGACAACTCGAAGATGCCTGAGACATAAACCCGGTAACCCGGAATGTTCATCACATAAACATCCCCCGTCGCCGGCTCCATGAACCACGCCTGGGTCTTCGCTTCATTACCGCCAGCGATGAAATCGGCAACAATTTCTTCTTCGCTGAACAACTTCATTCTCCTCCCGTCTGCTTTCAAGACTGCCTGGACAGAGTCTTTCATCGCCTGGGGTAGTGTTCGTTTAGGTCTCGCTTGTGCGATGGTGGCAAAAAGCACCTTGATCATGTCTGCATCCGCATTGTACTTATCGTTGACAAGCCAGCGCGCCCCGTTAAAACTTAGCCTGGTAGTTTCTCCTTGATACTCAATTTCAACGCGATTGACCTTTTCCAACTCGCTCACGACAAAGACGTTTTGATCCACTGCCTCGCGATTGTCGCGACCCGCCCAAAAAAAGAACAGGGCATTGGCAATCACAAGTCCTGCCAGCACACCGAGCTGCCACTTTATTTTCTGTTGATGAATCATGAGAACGAGGCGTATTTTCTTTTTCGAAGGACAGCGCGTACAAGACCAAAAGCCACGAGCAGCACGAGCGGCACGGCTGTGTTCAACAGCTGCCAGTATAATTTTTCTTCTGCAATTTTTTGTTTGTCCAGCGGGCGAATGCGTACCTCCTTGCTGCGCGCGCGTATGAGTCCATCTTCGTCCATCAAAAACGAAAGCATGTTGATCAACAGATCTTTGCTTGCAAATGTATAGTTGGTAAACGGATCAAAACCGAGCGGCTGTGGCTCACCGGTTCTGGGATTGACTTCGTTCCGCGCAAGGTCACCGTCCGCAACGACGATCATTTTAGTGCGGACTCCCTTTCCGATTACCGAATTTCTGTCAACTCCCTCAGGGGGAAAACGATTTTTAAAGGCCGAAGTAAATTCACCTTCGAGCAAATAAGCCATTGGAACACGACGACTGTCGTAGGCTTGATCATTACCAAGATTTCGTCTTACCTCCTGAATGCTGATATTCACGGGCGCGGTAATCACGCGGCTGTAATCCGATGAAAACATCAGGGGTGTTTTTTTAATACCCTCTGCTTTGACCGTATCTATTGTTGAACCAAATCGCACCACAACGGCATCCAGATTTCGCGTAATCGGATGATCCGCATATTGATTCACCAACGGGAAAAATGGCCAGTCAATCAATTGAATTTTCGGCTGACCTCCGCTGTTGCCAGTAATTACCGGGTAAGAACCAGAGCTCTTATCCTGAACCAAATTCATATTCACACGGACGCCGTATCGGAAGAGCTGATCGTCAAGACCAGTCTCGTAAGGAAAGGCAAAGTAGTCAGGCAACGAGGCGCTATCCATGCTCGCCTCCAGTTTGTCCATGAGCAGCAAAAGCTTTCCTCCTCGCATCACGTATTGGTCGAGCTTAAATCGCTCCAGCGGAGAGAACGGCTTCACGGGTTTGGCGATCACCAATGCATCAAATTTTGCCAGCGAATCTGCCATGGTGATATCGAAAACATCATATACTTCACGCGCTGCTTCTGTGAAAGCAATGCGATTGAGGCTATCGAGTTCTCCATGTCCACGGACAAAACCTACCCGCTTTCGGTTGAGTGTGGTGAGCTTGTAAATGGCATTCGCCAATTCAAATTCAACACCCTCGATCGACTGATTGATTTCTTCTTCAGAGGTACGTGCCTTATTTCCCTTCAGCAACATCACACCCACCTCATCGCCGCCAAAAGAGACCACTGCACCAGGGAAAAGAATCTTCTCGATTTTTTGCCCATTCTTGTTATCGATAACGTTGGTCGGTCGAATGCCTTTCGAAGCAAGCTCGCGCATGTATTCCGCCTGAGCCTGGCGACTTGCGGCCTGTGCCGGATCAACAAACTGAAATTTTACTTTTCTGCCGGAATAAATACTGAACTCTTCCAGCGTCTCGCGAATGGATTTTTGGAAGCGAAGAAAACCCGGATTCAGATCGCCGGTGAGGTACACCTCCACATACACATCGTCCTCGAGGCCGCGCAACAATTCACGTGTAGGCTCTTTGATGGTATATCGTTTTTCTTCCGTGAGATCAATGCGGAAGAAGAACAAGCCTGCGATGCCATTCAGTAGCAGCAACAAGAGCAAGCCGTTGATGAGCCTGAGTATATCTAATTTTTTCTTTGGCGACTTCATTACCATGTTCTTGATCCCAATGTCGTACGCGTAATGAGCAACATGGCAGCGGCCATGCTCGCGAAGTAAATCAAATCGCGACTATCGATTAATCCTTTACCGAGCGACTGATAATGATAGAGCATACCGAACTGCCGAATTGTGAGCGAGCGTTCGCCGAGACCCGGTAAGGAGGAAATGGATTCAAATCCGTAAAAAAGAAAGAAGCATAGAAACGCTGCAACGATAAAGGAGACAATTTGATTCGGTGTGATGGAAGAGGCAAAAATACCAACTGCCGTGAACACGGCGCCAAGCAGCGCAAGACCAATATAGGATCCGATGATGCCGGGAGAGTCGATGTTTCCTGGAGGATTTCCCAGAGCAGAAACACTGTAGTAGTAAATCAATGTCGGAATTAATGAGACAACCACGAGCAGAAAACAGGCGAAGAATTTACCGAGTACCACATCCCAGTCGGTGAGCGGCTTCGTAAGCAGAAGTTCGAGGGTACCGCCCTTTTTTTCCTCCGCGAATGAACGCATCGTAATTGCCGGAATCAGGAAGATAAATACATACGGCCCCATGCTGAATAGCGTATCGAGGTCGGCATATCCGTAATCAAGAACCGATGTCTCTGGAAACACCCAGGTCAGTAAACCGATTCCCGTGAGAAACACGCCAATCACCACGTAGGCGATCAGTGAGTTGAGGAACGAGTTAAATTCTTTTGCGAGTACGTGGAGCATGATCTTTCAGGCGGCAAAAATAAACAATCAGGCAACAGTTTGCGCATCCTCCCCGGCTGCGGTTGATGTTGTTTTGGACGTCAGTCCGCGAAAAACTTCTTCCAGGTTATTCTCCTCTTGTCGAAGGCCAAGTAATGAAAGCTGGTGATCGGCGGCAAAGCGGAAGACGGCCGGACGAATATCAGCGCCACCGGCAGAGGTGATTCGGAATTTACCGCGCCCGACCTGTTCGACATTTGCAACGCCCGGGATACTGGTCAAGTGGGCTGCCTGAACGTCACCCTCGAATTCAGCCACAAGGACGGCGGTTTTTTGTCCGCCCAGCAAGTTCGTCAGGTTGTCGTCGGCCACAATTTCTCCGCGGTTGATTACAATCACGCGGCTGCAGAGCGCCTCCACTTCCTGCATGATGTGGGTGCTGAAAATGACGGTTTTCTCCGAGCTGATGTCGCGAATAAGTTTTCGGATTTCCACGAGTTGGTTGGGATCGAGTCCAGACGTCGGCTCATCGAGAATGAGCACCTGCGGATCGTGGATGAGTGCCTGCGCAATACCCACGCGCTGGCGGTATCCTTTCGACAACGCTTCAATCTTTTTGTTCTGTTCGCGCTCGAGTCCGCACATGGTCACCATCTTGCCTACGCGCTCGCGAGCGGTTGACAGGTTCAGGCCATTTAAGCGCCCGACAAAAGTCAGATACTCATGCACGTACATGTCGAGATACAACGGATTGTGCTCTGGAAGATATCCGGTTATTTGCTTGACCATCAGCGGTTTTTCCAACACATCGTGACCGCCGACCACTACCCTTCCGGCATCCGGTGGGAGGTACGTTGTAGCGATCTTCATCGTTGTCGATTTTCCAGCTCCGTTTGGGCCAAGAAATCCTACAACTTCGCCTTTCTTCACTTCAAAAGAAATGTTGTTCACCGCCTTCTGGCTTCCGTAAACTTTGGTCAGATTTTCGATGATGAGAGACATGGGCGTCAAAGCTAATAAAGTATGCGCAAACCATCAGTCGGCGTGTTAAAATGTGTTAAAAAAGGATTCAGGTCACCTCAACGGCAGTTGCCCTATTAATGACCCGGTTGACTTGCATCCTTAAAATCAGAAATTTGCATCAAAATTTTCCTTATGAGACTAACGCTTAGCGGATTGTTGTTATTACTCTCCCTCGCTGCCTCCGGGCAGGGGTATAAGATCCAATTCAAGGTTGACGGACTTAAAGACACGACTGCTTACCTCGCCTACTACTACGGCGAAAGTACATTCGTCAGAGACACGGCCCGCGTCAACGGCAAAGGTGAATTCACGTTCGATGGGAAAGAGCCGCTTCCGCAGGGCGTGTATATGCTTGTGCTCGACAAGACCCGCGTGATGGAAATGGTGGTCGGCAAGACGCAGCAGTTCAGCATGGCTACCAAGGCAGAGGACTATGTGAAGCACATGGTTGTCACCGGAGATGAAGACAATAAGTTATTTTTTGAAAACATGCGCTTCAATATGGAGCGTCACAAAGAAGCAGAACCATTTTTAACGGTATTGCGCGACAGCACCTTGAAGGAAGACCAGAAGAAAGACGCGCAGGCTGCTTTCAATAAAATTAACGAACGCGTACTGGCGTGGCAGGAAGAGTTGGTCACCAAGCATCCAACCACGGTAACGGGTAGAATCTTCAAGTCAGGCAAGCCGGTTCAGGTTCCGGAACCTCCAAAAAAACCAGACGGAACCATCGACTCGACTTTTCAGCTGCGCTGGTATCGCGAGCATTTCTTTGACAATTTCGATTTGGCCGATGACGCTTTGATTCGCATGCCACGTCCGGTGTATCAGGAAAAGATCAATGAATATCTTGATCGGCTATTTGTACCGCAGCCAGACTCATTGAGAAAGGGAATTGATTTTGTCATTTCCAAAGCAAAGAAAAACAGAGAGACGTACAAGTATGCCGTGTGGCTGATGGTCCTGAAGTTTCAGAATCCTGAAATTATGGGACTTGATGAAGTCTATGTCAACTTATTCGACAAATACTTCGCCAGCGGCGAAATGTCCTTCTGGGTCAACGCTTCGCTTCAGAAGAATTTGAAAGAACATGCCGATCGATTACGTAAAAGTCTCGTCGGCAAGACTGCACCAAACCTGATCATGCAGGACAGCCAATTCCAGCCGCGCTCGATGTATGACATCAAGAACAAGTACACCATTCTGTTTATTTTCGACCCCGACTGCGGTCATTGCCGTGAAGAGACGCCGAAGCTGGTGAGCTTTTACAACAAGAAAAAATTTGACGCTCAGGTTTATGCCGTGAGCATCGATACGAGCATGGCGAAGATGCGCGACTTTGCGAAAGAATATAAGATGAACGGGATGATTATGGTGAACGGACCCAGAACCTATGTCGGGCCTCATCAGGACCTGTATGACGCCATCACGACACCGAGTGTGTATATTATTGATCGCAACAAGAAAATTATCGGCAAGAAGGTCCCGTGCGAGAAGCTGGAGGAATTTTTTGAGCAGTACGAGCGGATTGAGCGCCTGAGAACCGCGGGAAAACTGTAACCGGATCGGACAATATCTGTCCGGCTGCGTACAATTCTGATTGCATGACCAGTAAAAGGAGTATCGAACGGTACTCCTTTTTCATTAATAAATCTGCTTTTTTACCCCATTCCGGTAACTTTTAACATTTTTTTAAGTCTCATATGCAACTATTCATTGCTGTTGGAGTATCTAATGCATAGGATACGGAACCAAACCTTAACGATTTTTTTATGAGTTTTTTTGACAAGCTATTAGGAAAGAAGAAGCCGGAGTTGAAAGTGCGCTGTCCGATAACGAGGGAACAGATTGACAACGGTTTTGGCTATTTGCTGACGACGGCGGAGGTTGTTTCCTCTAGAAAATACTGGGATATGGTGATGACCGAGCCTGAGACGATGTCGTATTCTGTTTCGCACTTCCGTAACCAGGAAAGCGGGACACGCATGCGGAGCTTAATCTTCGAGAAATATAGCATGATTGAAAAACCATGGATGATTTCTGACAGCTGCATCAATTTGTTTGAGGATATCGATCGGAAAGCGGCGAAAGAAAAAGCAAAACGGTGGTGGGAATCACAGGGCAGTTACAATCCTGAAAATGCCGGTCCGGCAAAAGCTGCGCTGGATGATCAGTCGTACGAGAAGTGGCGGGATTATGCCGTACTGGAAGCAGGGCGCGCGCGGATAGCTTTAGGTTAATTTAGTATCATAGATTTAGGTTAGAGAACAGGCCATCTTCGGATGGCTTTTCTCATTTATTGCGGTCGATGGTGAATTGAACAAGTTGTTCAAGAGAAGTCTTGTGAACCGAGTCTGGAAATTTCCCAAGGATGTCCAACGCCTGCTGATGGTACCATTTCATCTTCTCAATGGCGTATTCGATGCCGCCTGATTGTTTCACAAAGGCAATCACCTCCCGAACTTTTGCGGGCTTCTCACTCTCGTTGCGGACCAGTCGGATGATGCGCCGGCGTTCAAGCCATGACGCCTTCGACAACGCATAGATGAGGGGTAGTGTCATCTTTTTTTCCTTGATGTCAATACCGACCGGCTTACCGATTTCCATCTCACCGTAATCAAACAAGTCATCTTTAATCTGAAAGGCCATTCCGATATGTTCACCAAACTGGCGCATTTGCTCCACCAGTTCTTCCGAAGCACCGGTAGAACTTGCACCAACGGCGCAGCAGGAAGCGATGAGTGAAGCGGTTTTCCGCCGGATGACATCGTAGTAAATATCCTCCGTGATGTCGAGCCTTCGCGCTTTCTCAATCTGAAGTAATTCACCTTCACTCATGGCCCGGACGGCGTCCGTGACGATGGTGAGCAAATTGAATTCCTTGTGCTCAACCGCCAGGAACAACCCCCTGGCTAACAGGAAATCCCCCACCAAAACGGCAATCTTGTTTTTCCAAAGCGCATTGACAGAGAAAAAGCCACGACGGTAGTTGGAATCGTCGACCACATCGTCGTGAACAAGCGTTGCGGTATGAAGCAATTCGATGAGTGAAGCCCCCCGGAAAGTAGATTCCGTAATGTTTCCTACCGTACCGGCGCTTAAGAACACAAACATGGGGCGCATTTGTTTGCCTTTGCGCTTCACGATGTAGTCCATAACCTTGTCGAGCAGAAACACCTTGGTGTGCATGGCAGCCCGGAACTTGGGTTCAAATTCCTGCATCTCCCGCGCAATTGGGGCCTTTATGTCGTCAAGTTTCAGAGGCATTCGGCGCAATAATACGCAAGGATTTGAAAGTAGGGAAAGATTTCAGGTTTTTTCCGGAACGTCGCCCAGCCCGCCCCGAATGATTTTAGCGGGTTGGTAAATTTGCTATTTTCGAACTTATGAATTTTGCAGGCAGCATCTGGCAGGATGTACTTTTCGCAATCATTGTTTTGGCCGTAGCTTTTGTCGTAGGGCGGCTCCTGCGCTGGATCATCGGGCGCGGCGTTAAAAGTGCGTCCCGAAAACTCAAGGTTGATCCCACGAAGTACAATTTTCTCAAGAACGCTGTCGAGTTTATCGTGTACATCATCGCGATCATCATCATCTTCAAATCGATCAAGAAACTCAATGATTACGGCACGGCACTCTTTGCTGGTGCAGGTGTGTTGGCGGCCATTGTGGGCTTTGCTTCTCAGTCTGCCTTCTCCAATATTGTCAGTGGAATCTTCATCGTCATCTTCAGACCTTTCAGCGTCGGCGACCGCGTTCGCATTGGACAATTATATCACGGCGACGTCGAAGATATTACCCTTCGCCATACAATCATCAAGGATTTTGAAAACCGCCGTGTGGTCATCCCCAACAGCGTGATGAACAATGAGACCATCATCAATTCGACACTTACCGATGAGACGATTTGCGTTTTCATTGAGGTCGTCATCACGTACAGCAGCGACGTCAACCGGGCAATGAATATACTGCAGGAAGAGGCGATGCTTCACCCCTATTGTATTGACTATCGCACAGCCGAGGAAAAGAGCAGAGACGAGCCTCAGGTTTCCGTTCGTGTACTTAACCTGACCGACTCGGGTGTGAGCGTGCGCGCTTACGTGTGGGCAAAGAATCCGACCCTTGGATTTGATATGAAATGCGATCTGCTGAAGTCTGTGAAGCTGCGGTTTGATCGCGAAGGAATAGAGATTGCATTCCCTCACCGAACGGTTTATCTTAAGAATAGTCCCCAGAACCCCGCATCATGACAGCCAAGCACGCCCAGCCGCACGTTGAACGCACGCCACCACCAAAGGTTATTCTTGAGCTTATTACCTACGACCGGGAGAAGTTTCATAAACACGTCGACTTATCGGTGGATGAATTGATTGCCGAAATTCAACCCGAACGGGTGAACTGGATCAATCTGGATGGACTGCACGATTCCTCGATCATTGAAAAACTACAACAGCATTTTTGCCTTCATACACTTCTGGTTGATGACATTCTGAACGACCAGCGCCCGAAGGCCGAAGAGTACGAAGACTACCTGTTCGTTACGCTAAAAATGCTGTACAAAATCGATGGGCCTACGATAGATTATGAACAAATCAGTCTTGTCCTCGGGAAAGGATTTTTGATCTCGTTTCAGGAGAAAGAAGGGGACATTTTTGATTCTTTTCGTGAGCGCATCCGATTGGATCAGGGAAGAGTGAGAAAGAAAAAAGAGGATTATCTCCTGTACCGTCTGATTGACATTATTGTTGAGAGCTATTACAACGTACTGGATACTGTCGGCGCACAGATTGATGAAATTGAAGACGAGATTCAGCGCGACGTTTCAGAAAATACGTTCCAGAAAGTGCAGGCCCTGAAGAAAGAGCTTGTGTACCTGCATAAGGCACTTTATCCGCTGCGTGAAGCGATGCATAAACTTGCTCATGACGAGAGCACCTTCATCCACGAAGAGAATTACAAATATTTCTCAGATATTAATGACCACGTGGTTCATATGATTGACTTGCTGGATACGTACCGCGACCTTGCGGCCAGCCTCACCGACTTTCATATGAACAGGCAGAACCAAAAATTGAATGAGGTCATTCGCGTGCTCACCATCATCTCGACGATTTTTATTCCATTGACATTCATTGTTGGCGTGTATGGAATGAACTTCGACAACCTGCCTGAACTCCATTGGAAAAACGGATACTATTATGTGTGGGCATTGATGCTCACCATTGCCGGAACAATGTTCGGATGGTTTCGGTATAAGAAGTGGATTCGTTAGGTCCGATCAGTCCTCAGACTCTACAAACTTGTCGATGATGTCCACCAGGATAATCTGATTCTTGATACGCTTCACGACGGTAAATGCATAGTTGTCATAGGTGATCACTTCGCCCACATTCGGGATACGTCCGAGGATGTCAATCAGCATCCCCGCGAGGGTGACGTAAATTTCATTTTCCGGTAACGCGCGTGGAAGTGTTTCATTCAACGAAACTAAGGTCACCTGACCCTGTACCCGGAATTTCTTTGCGTCTGTTTGTTCAATCAAGGGTGTTTCGGAATCGTACTCGTCCTGGATTTCACCAACCAGTTCTTCGAGTATGTCCTCCATGGTGATCACGCCTTCCGTGCCTCCAAATTCATCTACGACAATGGCAAACTGAATATGTTGTTTCTGGAAATCACGCATGATGTCGATCAGCTTCTTATTCGAAGCAATGTAATGCGCCGGACGGATAATGTCATCCAGAGAAACCGGACCGCCAGCTTTAAACTTCACCAATAGATCTTTGATGAAAATAATACCTACGATCTGATCGATGGTCCCCTCGTACACGGGAATACGTGAATATCCATTCTCAATAATTTTTTCAACGCTCTGTTCTACGGATTGCAGTTTGTTGATCCCGAAAACATGCGTGCGGGGAACCATCGCCTGGCGGGCAGAGCGCTCCGCAAAATCAAACGCATTCCTGATGATTTCATACTTTCTCGCCTCGATGGCGCCGCTCTTTTTACCCTGCTCCACCATCATCCGCAATTCCTCGGGTGAATGCACTTCTGCCTCTTTCAGCGGAGTGATGCCAATCATGCGAAGAATGGTATTTGAAAAACCATTGAGAACGAAAATAAATGGCTTGAATAACCAGTAAAAAACATTCAAAGGAGCCGCCAGCCACAACGTTGTGCTTTCCGGACGCTGAATGGCAAATGATTTGGGTGCCAGTTCTCCGAAAACGATGTGAAGAATGGTGATCAGAACGAATGCGGTTGGTAATGCAATCTGATGCGCTGCCTCGGGTGTGAGCTCAAACCCTGCTGTCGTGAATAAATTCATGATGATTTTGGCTACGACGTCTTCACCAATCCATCCCAGACCAAGAGAGGCTATGGTAATACCCAATTGTGTGGCAGAAAGATAAGCATCAAGGTGGTTGACGATGTGCTTTGAAAGCGAAGCCATCCGATGCCCTTCACGCTGCTTGAGATCCAGCTGAGAGCTTCTGACTTTTACAATGGCGAATTCAGCAGCAACAAAAAATCCGTTGAGGAGAACGAGGAAAACCGTAAGCAGTATATCGATTATCATGGGCAAAAATAAAAGGGCTGTATTTGGATAACAGCCCCGGGAAATTCAATAAGTTTTTTGAAACTACAGTTTTGCTTCCAGCTCTTTAATCTTGGCCTGCGCCTCTGTCTTACCCAAAGACAAAGCCTTTTTATACAATTCGACCGCCTCTTTCAACGTCTCTTTTTTCTTTCTTGGTGCAAGTTTCGTGCGGTTAGCCGCTTCTTCAACCGCGACAGCCCGTGCGAAATAGGCATCTGCCTCGCTCATTTTTGATTGAATCATCAGCTCCTGAATGCGTGCCTCAATCAAGGCTAATTCCTGCTCCTTCGCGACAATCTGCTCATTCTTGTCAGCGAGTTCCGCTTCCTGCAAGGAGACGGTATAGGTCAGGTTTTCATTCTCACTTCTGAATTTTTCAATTTGCTCCTGAAGGAATGCAATTTCCGTTGTCCTTGCTTCGAGATCAGCTTTCAGCTTCTTGATTGTTTTCCGGTAGGCAGCGGCCGTCGCGTTCGAGGCTTTCAGGGAACTTTCAAGCTTTTCGATTTTGGTCTGTGTCTCTTTGACATAGCTATTCAAGTCACGCATGCGCGAAGAATAGTCGTCGTAGGTCGAGCCCTCCACCATGTTGACACGGAGAAGATTTCGGTTCGCATCAATGGAATCCATCAACGTCCCCACTTCAGTGAGCGTCTGTGCAAGCTGCTGACTCACCTGGAGCTGCTGCTCCAACGAATCGACTTTGCTCTTAAGGGCTTCGTTTTCGGGGTTGCCACAACTCAGCAAAAACAAAGACAGAATAGACGCTGATAATAGACTTCTAAGCATAATCAGAATATTAAGGGGTTGTCAGGAAGCAAAAATAAGGCGTTTTGGATGGCTGCCACGCGCATGTAGTAAAATATTTACACATTTGCCGCCAATCGTCATCTATTGCCCGTTGAACATTATGGCCTTTTCTTTTTGGGATTATTAAAACCGCCTTAAATTTACGCGCGGTTTGTTTCACAAAAAAACAGCCATTTAATGCCCAATACCATCACAACGCGAATCGCAGACGTGGGCAAGCCCAGAGTTGTCATCATCGGAGGTGGGTTTGGAGGGCTCGAGATTGCCAAAGCGCTCGATACGAACCAAGTCCAGGTCGTGTTGTTTGACCGGTATAATCACCACACTTTCCAACCGCTGCTCTATCAGGTTGCTACCTCTGGACTTGAGACCGCCTCGATAGTCTTCCCGTTCCGACGCCGCTTCTCCAACCGAAAAAATTTCCATTTCCGACTGGGCGAAGTCACGGCCATTCGTCCGAAGGACAATTGCATTGAGACGTCTATCGGCAGCGTGAAATATGACCACCTCATCATTGCTACCGGCGCAGAGACCAATTTCTACGGTTTAAAAGACGTTGAGCAAAACGCTCATCCGATGAAAACCGTCATTGATGCCATCAAGCTCCGCAACATCATCATCCGCAACTTTGAAGTCGCTTTACTGCTTGAGGACAAAGAGCTGATGAACAGTTACATGGACTTTGTGATTGTGGGCGGTGGCCCGACCGGTGTTGAACTTGCCGGAGCAATCGCAGAGCTGAAGAAATATGTATTTCCCAAGGACTACCCCGAGCTGGAGGTGAGTCAGATGGATATTCATCTCATAGAAGCAACCCCGAGGCTGCTCAATGGGATGTCGGATATTGCAGGAGAAAAAGCACTGGAATATCTGCAGGGGATGGGCGTAAAAGTTCATCTGAACTGCGCGGTAAAATCCTACGACGGACACGAGGTTCTATTCAGCACCGGAGAGAAACTCATCAGCAAGACGCTGATTTGGGCCGCAGGTGTGAAGGCAAATGGGATAGCCGGCATCGGTGCAGATTCTCTTGGAAGAGCGGGCCGTATTAAGGTCAATGAATTTAATCAGGTGCAAGGCCTTCACAACGTGTACGCTATTGGCGACGTCGCGGTGATGGAAGGCGATCCCAAATTTCCGCAGGGCCACCCCATGGTGGCGCCGCCGGCCATGCAACAGGGAAGATTACTTGCCGCCAATATTCATCGCCATCTCAGAAATCAACCGATGGTACCGTTCCGATACAATGACCAGGGCTCCATGGCGACGATTGGACGGAACAAGGCTGTTGTCGATTTAAAGAAAGTGAAGTTTCAGGGATTTTTTGCCTGGATGGTATGGATGTTTGTTCACCTGATCTCGCTCATCGGATTCCGAAATAAATTCTTTGTCTTCATGAACTGGCTGATCAGCTATTTCTCCTACGACAAAAGTAACCGACTTATCATAGCCCGTCCGAAAGACGGCGTTCAATAAAATGACTGATTCAGGTAATTACTCCAAACACATTACTCCCCTCTCTGCCGCAGGCGTACTCATTTCTCTCGGTATCATTTATGGCGACATCGGAACATCGCCCATCTATACGTTTCGATTTATCGTCGGCGCACACGCCATTACCAGGGATTTGATCTATGGTGGGTTGTCGTGTGTATTTTGGACGTTGTTGCTGATCACCACGTTCAAATATGTGTACCTCGCGCTGAGTGCGGACAACAAAGGTGAAGGAGGGATTTTTGCCTTATATGCACTGGTCAGAAGGTATAAGGCTTCATGGGTTATTTTTCCGGCCATCATCGGCTGTGCTACATTGATTTCAGATGGATTCATCACGCCCGCAATGAGTGTGACGTCTGCCATGGAAGGTTTGCGCATTCTCTACCCGGCGATTACAACAGACACGATCATCACAATTGTCATTATTATTCTCGTACTCTTGTTTGTCTTTCAGCAATTCGGAAGTGGTGTTGTCGGCCGCACGTTTGGCCCCGTGATGCTGGTGTGGTTTTCGTTTATCGGTGTGATGGGATTTCTGCACCTGATGCACAAACCGGAAATCCTGCAAGCGGTGAATCCGGTATATGCGTTCGATCTTCTCGTGAAATATCCCGGAGGTTTCTGGATTCTCGGTGCGGTTTTTCTTTGTACCACCGGAGCCGAGGCCATGTATTCGGATCTTGGCCATTGCGGTAAATCCAACATTCGCGTAGGCTGGGGATTCGTGAGCGTATCCCTCCTCCTGAGCTATTTCGGGCAAGGTGCGTGGCTGCTGGAACACGAGGGCGGTTATCTTGAAGGAGCCATTCCATTCTTTGAAATTCTCCCGCAAAATAAGGTCATGTTGATCATCGGCGTGGCGTTGGCTACGCTCGCGACCATTATTGCTTCGCAAGCCCTCATCTCCGGAACCTTTACATTGGTGAACGAAGCCATGAAGCTGAAGCTCTGGCCCGCAAGCCGCGTCCGTTATCCGAGTCAGATCAAAGGTCAGATTTATATTCCGTCTATCAACTGGATTTTGCTTGCCGGCTGTATTCTGGTTGTGTTGATTTTCCGAGAGACGCCACGAATGGAAGGTGCCTACGGACTGGCGATTACTTTCGACATGCTGATGACGACATCGTTGCTGATGTACTACTTCTCAGTTTCCCGTAAGTCAACGTGGCGGGCACTGATATTGACCATTGTGTTTCTCAGCATCGAAGGCGCATTCTTGATTTCAAACTTAAACAAGTTTGTACACGGCGGCTGGTTTACATTCACCATTGCCTTGTTGTTCTTCGTGATGATGTACATCCTTGTACGTGCACGGAAGCTGCGCGACCGACATACAGAGTTTGTCGATTTGAAACATTATGTTGGAATGATACAGGATCTGCAGGCCGATCAAACCATTCCTAAAGAAGCGACGAACGTGGTGTTCCTGGCCATGGCCGACACGAAGCGATATATCGATTCAAATATTATTTATTCGATTTTTAAAAAACGTCCGAAGCGCGCAGATGTGTACTGGTTTGTTCACGTGGATACAGTGGACAGTCCATTTACGAGTAAATACATCGTTGATACGATCATTCCGAAAAAATGCTTTTTCGTTCGCATTAGACTTGGCTTTAAAACCAACCATCGCGTGAACCTGATTTTCAATAAGATCATTCACGAGATGGCTGACGCAGGCGAAATTGATCTGACGAGCCCGTACCCTTCGCTGCACAAATATTCCATGATGGCAGATTTTAAATTCATTATTCTCCATTCATGGGCTTCAAGTGACAGCGAGATTTCAAATTTCGATCGGTTGATTATTCAGGGATATCGCGCATTGAAAAAGCACAGCTTGTCGACAGAAGAGTTGTATGGAATCGAAGCAGCAAACCTCGAAGTAGAAAAGGTTCCGATACAAGTTGGGCCGATGGCCAAGGTGAAGATTAAGAGAGAGCGGGAGTGATTGTACCGGTGCAGGATAAAAAAAATAAAGCGGTCAGGTTATTTTTCTCTGAACATTCTTAATTTTGAACACATTATTCCCGGTATGCCTCTGAAGCAATTCAAGCTGCCGGGTTTCGTTTTTTATGGCCTTGCCAAAAGTCCAATGTAAAAAATATCCTTTTCGGAAGCACCCGTTGGAACATCCGTATCCGAGGTCTTCAAACAATACATTCTGGAACAAACTTTCTTAGCCATAGACCTGGAAGAATTTCTGAGAGCAATAGGAATTATCTTTGGCTGAAATCTCATAGACAAGTTTCTCTTGACTTTCATTACGGAAGGGCAGAAATTTCAATAACGATTTCCCCATGGCTGAATCATCCCCACTTATCTACGCCTTATTCGGCACAACCGTCGTTGCTGGCTTCCTGCTCCTTTCGTCTTCCGCAAACTATCATAAGCGATTCATGCGCCTGTTGATCGCCTGGATGATTGCACAGTCCGTGCTGGCGCTCACGGGCTTTTATACCGTGTTTGATACCACACCCCCTCGCTTTCCTTTGATGATCGCGCCTGCGCTTGTCGCGATTGTGTACTGCCTCGCCACAAATCATGGAACGCATTTTCTCCTGACGCTGGACATTCGTAAACTCACACTTCTTCACGTTGTGCGGTTGCCAATTGAACTGGTGTTGTATGGTTTGTACCTTGAAAAACTTCTTCCGGAAATCATGACCTTCGAGGGTTGGAATCCCGACATTCTCTCAGGAATCAGCGCGCCCATCATATACTATTTCGCGTTCAGGAATAACCAGGTGAATAAAACAATGCTCATCGTGTGGAACCTCGCCTGTCTCGTGCTTCTGGTGAATATTGTTGTCATCGCGATCCTTTCCGCGCCTACACCATTCCAAAAACTCGCTTTTGATCAGCCGAATATTGCCATCGGATATTTTCCGTTTGTTCTGCTCCCATGCTTTCTCGTTCCGGCGGTCTTGCTTGCCCATGTTGCCTCCCTTCGGCAGTTGCTTAAAAGAGGCTGAAAAACAACCGGAACGCGCCTGTTACTGACTTTGGTTGGAAGTAGTCCAATCGCCCGAAACCGGACGGTGCTGTTCGGATGTGAATCTCGAAAAAGGGCAAAAACCGCTTTTTTGATGCCAATAGTGCGTTTTTCTTGTGGCACCATCCTTGGAAAGTGGTGTAAAAAAAACGGACATGCTGTTCAACTACTTCAAGATTGCCCTGCGTGGAATGATGCGCACGAAAGCCTACACCAGCATCAACATGTTCGGGTTGGCAGTTGGGGTGGCATGTTGCCTTGTGCTGGCGCTCTACATGTTGGATGAATTCAGCTTTGACAAGCACCATCGTCATGGAGACCGCTTGTACCGACTCTCCACGACGATTGAGTCTGACCGTGAAAAGGCTAACCTATCCACGACTTCGGCTCCGATCGTCTGGGGTATCCGCGACGAGGTGCGCGAACTGGAGTCGGTCACGCGCGTGCTGAATCCTCCCGGAGCGACTCAGAATCTGGTCCGCTACGAAGACAACATGTTCTACGAGTCAGACGGATTCCTGGCAGACTCTACTTTTTTTGATTTATTCCAGTATGAATTCGCTGAGGGGGATCCAACGACGGCGCTGCGTACCGGGAACGGTGTGGTGATCAGCGCTGCGATGGCAAAAAAACTATTCGGTGGCGAACCCGCGCTGAACAAATCGGTGCGCATCAGTCTGGGCGGTGATGAGCAAGACTATCTCGTAACGGGGGTCCTACACGCAACACAAAAGCCATCGCACCTGAAGGCCAATTTTTTTATTCCCATGCACAGTACGGGTGGCTGGGCTGAATACCTTCGCTCCCCAGAGGTTCAGGGCGAATGGGCCGGGCAAAACTTCATTCACTCATACGTGAGGTTGAAGGAGGGCAGCGATATCAGCACGGCAACGGCCAGCATTAATAAGGCCTTCCATAAACACGGCGAGGACGATATGAAGGCCACAGGCATGCGTAAGACGCTGTACCTTGAACCCGTAAGTGATCTGCATCTGTATGCGACCTATGGCAATCAGCAACCCCGCATCCGATACCTGTATGTCATTGGCGGTATTACCTTATTCATCTTACTGGTAGCCTGCGTGAATTTCATGAACCTGTCGACAGCCAGAGCAACGAAGCGTGCGAATGAGGTCGGGTTGCGCAAGACAATGGGAGCCTACCGCTCTTCGCTCGTCAATCAATTTTTAGGTGAAGCCCTGTTGATTGTTCTGTTTGCCGTTATCCTCAGTCTGGTCATGGTTCAGGCGATGCTGCCGTTTTTCAATCAACTCACTGGCAAAGAGCTCGGCTTCTCATCGGGTAATCTCTTGTTCACCGTCGGCGCAATTGCAGTCATCGCAGTCGTTACTGGCGTTGCGGCCGGAAGCTATCCAGCTTTCTACCTTTCCTCCTTCCAGCCCGCACAAGTGTTGAAGGGAAAACTGGCCGCTGCCCAGGGTAACAATACCATGCGCAGGGCATTGGTTGTATTTCAATTCGTCATTGCCATTACCTTAGTTTCTGGCCTGTCCATGATTGTACGACAACTGAACTATATGCAGCACCAGGACGTCGGGTTTCAATCAGATGGCAAAATTGTATTGCCCCTGCGAACAGAAGGAGCGCGGAAGAATTTTGAGTCGCTGCGTAATGAGCTGACTAAACTCAGCAGTGTGGATGACGTCAGCGGCACCACGTATCTTCCGGGAAGTTTGATTCTAAGTGATATGCCTTTGTACAAACGAGGCGAAGACATGAACAAGGCGCTGCGTATTGTCCGGAATACTGTGGAGCCAAACTACATTTCACTGATGAAAATGAAGATGATCTCCGGCAGAGAATTTTCGGAGAATCGTCGGACCGATAGTGCGAAACTGATTATCAATGAAGCTGCGGCGAAACAATACGGGTTCACTGCAGAAAACATCGTCGGTGAAAAATTGAGCATCGACTGGCAGGAAAAACATTATGAGTTTGAGGTCATCGGCGTCATGGAAGACTATCATCAAACTTCCCTCAAGAACCCGATTGAGCCAACTGCCTTCACCGTTGCAGAAAAAACAGAGAACGAAGACTACATGATTGTCGGACTGGAGACCAGTGCGTTTGACGGGGTCCTGCCGGCAATCGAGTCCATCTGGAAAAAGGTGAATGCTGATACCCCATTTGAATATACGTTCCTCGACGAAAATCTTGCGAAGCAATACGACGAAGACAAGAAGGTAGCAAGCATGATTTCGGTATTCACGATTATCGCAATGATCATCTCTTGCATGGGCTTATATGGATTGTCAACATTCATGGCCGAGCGACGGTTTAAAGAAATAGGTGTCCGAAAAGTGATGGGTGCCACGGTAGTAGACCTGGTGAAACTAATGAATACCGAGTTTGTTATACTCGTCGTGATTGCATTTGCGCTCAGCGTTCCGATTGCGTGGTACTTTCTCAACGCCTGGCTGGAAGGATTTGCTTACCGGGCTCCGTTAAGTATCTGGATCTTTATTGTGTCCGGAGCTGGTGCGCTGCTGATCGCGCTGTTCACCGTGAGTTTCGAATCTTTTCGCGCGGCCAGCGGCAATCCCGTTAAAGCATTAAGAAATGAGTAATGTTTAATTAAACGTAGCCATATGTTTTTCAAATACCTGAAACTTTCCCTACGCAATCTCCTTCGCGACCATATTTACTCGGCCATCAATATTGGCGGTCTTGCGCTTGGAATAGCCACCAGCGTATTGTTGCTGATGTGGACGCAGGAAGAACTCAGCTATGACAGAATGCACGAGAAAGAAGAGAGGCTGTATCGTGTTAATGCTCAGTTTAACAACAGTGGAGACCTGAGGACATGGCCCACCTCCCCTGCACCATTGGGCGTACGTCTGAAAAATGAGACTACGCTGATTGAAGATTTTGTGCGCCTCTCGGGTGACAACGGTACCCTGCTTTTCACGTACAAAGACAAGTCGTTGACGATCGGTGACATGTATTTCGCTGATCCTTCGTTCTTCAAAATATTTGATTTCAAAATCATTCAGGGCAACGCCTCAAATCCTTTCCCGACGACAAAATCAGTTTGGTTAACCGAAACAACGGCAAAAAAACTGTTTGGTGATGAAGACCCAATGGGCAAGGTTATTCAACGCGAAAAAAAATCTGACCTTGTGGTGGCAGGGATTTTGGCGGACCTGCCATCCAACTCCACGATCAAATTCTCCATGTTATCGCCTTATGAGGACCTTATAGAGGAAACCGTAGCGCAAGGGGGAAAAAGAAGCGATATTGAAAACAATTGGGGAGACTACTATTACGAAACATTTTTACTCATTGGAGAAGAAAGCAAGACTTCAGAGATAGAAAAATCCCTCACGGCGATCCATCACGCCAATCAAAAAGAAACATCCGTGGCTTATGTCCTGCAGCCCTTGCGCAACCTGCACCTGTACGCAGCGGACGGAAGTGAGCAGGGTATTCAGAATGTGCGCATCTTCATCATTGTCGCGATCGGTATTCTGCTTATTGCCTGCATCAACTACATCAATCTGGCAACGGCAAGGGCTACACGCAGAGCAAAGGAAGTCGGTGTCAGGAAAACAGTGGGTGCGACGCGGGGAAAACTTGTCTTCCAGTTTCTCATGGAGAGCGGAATTGTATCGCTGATGGCTATTCTTTTAGCTTCTGTTATTATCCAGCTGTTGATTCCGATGTATAACGAAATCACCGGTAAGCAATTGATGTTTTCTTTCGAAAACGAACAAACCCTTATCTTGCTGGGCTCATGCTTAGTGGCAACGTGGCTTATTGCCGGCCTTTATCCTGCGCTGGTTCTCTCGTCATTCAAGCCGGTCGAAATCATGAAAAGCAAGATACAGGTGAGCGGTGGGAATTCCATCTTTCGCCGCGTTCTGGTGGTGACTCAATTCACGCTGAGCATTATGATTATTGTAGGCACGCTGATGGTCGGTCAACAGCTCGAGTACATCAATACAAAAGATATCGGATTTCAGAAGGAGCAGGTATTTCTGTTCAGCTTCCGCGGCGACATGTACAAAAACGCGAATGCCATTCGCAATGAACTGAAATCAAGTCCTGTCGTAGCCGAGGTCTCGTTTGCGAACCAAAACGTTGGGAACATTGGCAACACCACCGGAGACACGGATTGGGATGGTAAAGACCCGAACCAGATGATGCTTATTCACGCCATGAACATCGACGAGAAACTCATGCCCATGCTGGAAATGCAATTGATACAGGGAACAGGATTCACTGGAGCAAGAACAGATACTGCAGGATTCATCCTGAATGAAACCGCGATCGAGTACATGGGAATTAAAGATCCAATCGGAAAGCGATTTAAACTATGGCAAATGGAAGGAACGATCGTAGGGATCATGAAGGACTTTCATCACCAATCCATTCATCATAAGATCGAACCAACGGCATTCTTCTACAACAAAAACTGGCTTCAATACATTTATGTCAAAACGGTACCCGGAAAAAATGCGGAAGCCGTGGCGCTTGCAGAATCAATTTATAAAAAATACAATCCGGCTTACCCATTTGATTACCGCTTCCTCGACGACAGCTTCGACGCCATGTATAAAGAAGAAGCCAGGATTGGCCTGGTGGCAAATGTTTTTTCCGCAATTGCCATTTGTATCTCCTGTCTTGGTCTTTTTGGTCTCGCAACGTTCACCGCAGGTCAGCGTGTCAAAGAGATTGGTATCAGAAAAGTCATGGGGGCATCTGTTCAGCAAATCGTCATGCTGTTATCGAAAGATTTCATCATACTGGTTTTTATTGCATTTGCCATCGCAGTACCCTTATCATACCTGGCCGTGCAGCAATGGCTGGATGGCTTTGCTTACCGGACTGAAATTACCGGGTACACCTACTTGCTCACAGGCTTTCTCGTGCTTCTCGTCGCAGTGATTACCGTCAGCTTTCAGACCATCAAAGCTGCCCTGAGCAATCCGGTGGAATCACTTCGGAATGAATAAGCATGATTATTTGAGTTGCCATAAAACCTTATCGACGATCCATTCATCCTAGAACCATATGTTGAAGAATTATTTTACTGTGACGTTGCGTAACCTCCTGAAGAACGGGGTGTACTCATTTATTAACATTGCAGGCTTATCTATAGGTCTGGCCTGTAGTATTCTGATTCTGCTTTGGACAACCGATGAATTATCATGGGACGGCTTCCATGAGAACAAAGACCATCTGTATAAGGTCATGATCAACAGTCTGGGCGATTCGGAGATTTACACTGGCCCCGCAGTACCCATGCCGTTGTGGGAGTCATTAAAAACAACACCGGGAGTCGCCAAAGTAGCCCCGACTAATTGGGGACAAGAATACCTGGTAACCGTTGGCGAAAACAGGCTCTATAAACAAGGCTACTACGTTGGTGAGGATTTTCTGAATATGTTCTCGTTCAAAGTGTTGAAGGGGAATGCCGATTTGAAAGACCCGAGCAGCATCGTATTGACAGAGTCCGCTGCGCGTTCATTGTTCAATACGGACGATGTGCTTGGCAAGACGGTACGTGTAGATGATCTCATCGAACTTAAAGTCAGCGGCGTAGTCGAGGACGTTCCTGGAAATTCTACATTTCAGTTTGAGGTGCTCATACCGTTCACAACCTATATGAATCGGGAGTCATGGGTGAAAAATTCTATGAACCAGTGGGGTAACTTCTCCTTCAACATGTATGTGCAAATTGAAAATACAAGCGACATCAGCAAGGTTGAAGAACAAATTAAGGACGTCATTAAGAAAAACCAGGAAGGCAGTGAATCGGAAGTGACCTTCATCAAGTTTGAGGATTTGCGTCTGCGGTCAGAGTTTAAGAATGGAAAACATGCAGGTAGCGGCAACATTGTTTATGTAAGACTCTTTATCATCATCGCCGTATTCATCCTGTTTATTGCTTGTATCAATTTTATGAACCTGGCCACGGCACGTTCTGAAAAGCGTGCAAAAGAAGTCGGCATCAGAAAGAGTATTGGTTCCGGCAAGAAAGAGCTGATCTTCCAATTCCTCGGAGAGACGTTTTTCATTGCCTTTATTGCTTTCATACTTGCACTTGCCATGGTTGAACTCTCGCTGCCATTGTACAACGGCCTGGTGAGCAAGAAACTTTTCATTGACTACAGCAATCCGCTGTTGTGGGTTGTTGGGGTTGTCGTGATCTCGGTAACCGGACTGGTTGCCGGAAGTTACCCGGCATTTTATCTCTCGTCCTTCCAGCCGGCAGCCGTGTTGAAGGGCAGAATGCAGACTGGAAAAAAAGGTGCGATGCCGAGAAAGATTATGGTGACTGTTCAGTTCTTCGCCTCGATATTGCTCATCATCTGTACCCTGATCATCTACAAACAAATTGATCATTTGAAGTCACGACCTGTTGGGTATGATCAAAACGGATTGATCAGCATTCCCATGACTGGTGATATTCCTAAAAATTACAAAGCCATCAAACAGGAATTGTTATCCAGCCAGACGGCCTCGTTTGTTACAAAATCGAGCAGCCCGATTACGGCCATCTACTCCTACATGGGCGATATTCAGTGGCAAGGCAAACGCGAAGACCAAAGGGCGCCTTTTGCAACCGTTGCAACCGATTATGACTACTCCAAAACGATGAGCATCCGGTTGCTGGAGGGAAGAGACTTTTCAGAAGAGTATAACGACTCGCTATCGATGATTGTAAACAAGGCGGCAGTAGATTACATGGGGTTGAAGAATCCACTCCAGGAAAAACTGGTCTGGGACAGCGTCTCGTATTCGATTATTGGAGTGATGGAAAATGTTATCATGAATTCGCCCGGGCAGGAAGTGGATCCCATGATGTTTATCTATAATCCCGAATGGTATAGCGATATGACCGTGCGCATTCACCCAAATGCCAATGTTAGTGACGCATTGAAAAAAATGGAGGAGATCTATAAGGCATATAATCCAAACTATCCATTTACATACAACTTCGTTGACGACCAGTTCCGCAGAAAATTCACCGATGTTGAGCGTATCGGAAATCTCGCCAATCTCTTTGCCACGCTGGCCATCATCATCAGCTGTCTTGGTCTTTTTGGTCTTGCCGCTTTTATGGCCGAGCAGCGCACCAAAGAAATCGGAATTCGGAAAGTTCTGGGTGCTTCAGTATCCAGTGTGGTGATGCTTCTTTCGAAAGAATTCTCAGTGTTGATCCTTATCGCTTTCATATTGTCGGGTGCACTGGGATGGTATGTCATGGAAGAATGGTTACAACGTTTCCCCTACCGCATCTCCGTAGAATGGACCATCATGGCGATTTCGGGCGGGCTTGCGTTCGCGCTGGCGTTTGTCACCGTCAGCTATCAGGCGATCAAGGCTGCAACTGCTAATCCCGTTAAATCATTGCGAAGTGAATAATTAAACAGTACACACCGCTCCGATATGTTCAGAAGCTATTTTACTATTGCGTTTAGAAGCCTGATGAGACAGAAGGGATATTCGCTCATCAAAATTACCGGATTAAGTTTTGGTCTTGCCGCCAGCATGATCATCTATTTATATGTGCGTGAGGATCTTTCCTACGACAAGTTTCATTCAAAGTATGAACGCATCGTCCGGCTACTGACCATTGATAATGCAGAAGGTGTGAGCAGCAAACAAGTCGGCGTAACACAACCGCGTCTTGGTCCTGCTGCGGAAGAAGAACTTCCGGAAGTCATTAAAAGCGTTCGCGTTGCCGGCGGCGGCCGCTATGATCTGGCCTATGAGGAAAAAACCATCAAGTGTGAGCAAGCGTACCGGGTCGACCCTGCTTTCTTTGACGTTTTTGATTTTGAGATCATCGCCGGAGAAAAGAAAGGTGTATTGGATAGACCTGGTTCGATAGTCATTACGCAAAGTCTGGCCCGCAAAATTTTTGGTGACGAAAATCCGATTGGTAAGACACTCAAGCTGAACCAGGAAACCGATCTGAACATCACCGCTGTTCTTGCCGATCCTCCAAAGAACTCTCATATCCAATTCGACTTATTGCGTACCCTTGTTCCGGGCCAGAACGAAGATGGATTCCGGCAGGCGCTTGATAGCTGGCAATCGATATTTGTGAATACCTATTTCCTGCTCGACAAGCCGACGGATGTGAATGAGCTTGCGACCAAGTTGCAGGCCATCTCCAAAAAGAACAATGCATTTGAATTCTTTACACCCACGGCACAAAAGCTGGAAGACGTTCACTTGAAGTCAAAAGGTATTCTGTTTGAAAACAATGCAAATAAAGCAGATGAACTGAATGTCATCGTGCTGTCTATCGTATCCCTGCTGATACTGGTTCTTGCAGCCGTTAATTTTATGAATCTCGTGACGGCAAAGTCGACAGGCCGAGCCAAGGAAGTGGGCATGCGTAAAGTAATTGGCGCCGTCAAATCACAGCTCATCGGCCAACATTTGGTAGAGTCTGTGATCATTACCATGGTGGCGGGCATGATTGCACTCGGAATTGTGTTTTTCGCGACGCCGCTTTTGAATAGTGCCTATCAGCGATTTGCTGACCCCATGATGCTCCTGGACGCTTCCAGTCTTCTCATATTCGCAGGACTCATCATCGTGGTTGGTATCTTCTCGGGACTTTACCCCGCTTTTATCTTGTCTGCGTATAAGCCTGCCGTTGTATTGAAGGGGTCGTTCAAGAATTCAGTCAGCGGAATACGTTTACGCAAAGCACTGGTTGTTGTTCAGTTCACCATTTCCATTGCTTTGATGGTTGGTACCGGAATCGTGTACCAGCAAATGCAATTCATCTATCATGCGGATTTGGGTTACAGTCGCGAGCAGGTCGTCACCATTCAGCAGAACGGCAGTGCGATCGAGCGCACCTCATCATTGCGCAACGAACTTCTCCGCAATGACCATATCATATCCGTTGGTTCATCATCTTCACGCATCGGACAACAACTCGGCCGCACAAACATTATCCCCGAAGGCGCCACGGCAGAGACCAACATCATCACCAGCATCATGGTGGCGGATGAGCACTTTATTCCTGCGATGAATATGTCCCTAAAGGCAGGAAGAAATTTTTCACCAAACTACGATGACTCGCTCTCCATGATTGTCAATGAAGAAATGCTTCGCTTACTGAAGTGGGATGACGCGGTGGGTAAAAAGCTCAGCCTGCAGTCGGGACCTAATCCTACCGACCTGACTGCTTATACCGTCATCGGCGTAGTTAAAGATTTTCACTTTGCAACCATTCGCCACAAGCTGGAACCCATGTTTATGCTGTATGGTGAACAGAATCCCGCGCTGTCCATCAAGGTGAAAGCGGAGGATATGAATGCGACGCTTGCTTTCATTGAAGAGACCTGGAAGAAGGTAAACCCCGGCACCACCTTTGAGTACAATTTCCTCGACGAACAATTTGCCAATTTATATCGCAACGAGCAGGCTTTCGCCACCATGTTCACGCACTTCACGGTGCTGGCAATTCTCATTGCGGCGCTCGGGCTATTTGCGCTTTCTGCATTTACTGCCGAGCAACGCAGAAAAGAAATTGGAATCAGAAAGGTTCTTGGTGCAAGCAATCAAACCATTTTGTTTAATCTCTCAGGTGAATTCATCAAGTTGATTGCCATCGCTTTTGTAGCGGCCAGCGCTATTGGCTATTACGTGATGGGGCAATGGCTGAAAGATTTCCAATACAGTATCCAAATCGGATTCGAAATATTTCTGGTTGCGGGTCTTGCGTCTCTGGCCATCGCCATGCTGACGGTCAGTTATCAGGCCTTGCGCGCATCGTTAAGCAACCCGGTTGATAGTCTCAGAAGCGAATAAGAAGAAATACAAACCCCATTTGTTAGAAGGGCCTGCCAAACAGCAGGCCTTTATTTTTTTAAGAATTATATTGCAGCGCCTATGCTGCAGAATTATCTGGTTATCGCGCTCAGATTCATGTCCCGCCACCGGGGCTTCTCGCTGATTAACATTGCCGGGCTTACCATCGGAGTGGCCTGTACGCTGCTCATCCTGCTCTACGTTCAGGATGAGCGTTCTTACGACACATTCCATCATGACTTCGAGCAAATCAGCAGGATTACGTTCCGTGGAAAATTACAGGGTAAAGTAACGCATACCACTCTGACTGGATTTGAGGTTGCCCGTGAACTTGACAAACACCCTGCAGTAGCCTCCACGTTGCGGCTGGCGTGCTGGCCTACATTCCCTGTACGCTATAAAGGCAAAGGATTCACCGAACAGCGTCTGTTGCTTGCCGACTCCAACTTTTTCGACTTCTTCTCCTTCAAATTGATTGAGGGTAACCCGGACAGTGTATTAACCGGGGAGCGAAAGATTGTCCTGAGTCGATCAGCGGCAAAGCGATATTTTGATTATGATGGAACGGGAGAGAACAGCCCCCTGGGGCAAACGCTGATCCTTGCGCAGGGATATACTGCCAGGGTATCCGGTATTGTGGAAGACGCGCCGTTGACGTCTCACTTTCACTACTCGCTGATTTTATCGATGAAGTCGTGGGAACCGTTTGAGAGTCGGGATTTACTGAACAACAAAGTGCTCACCTATTATAAGGTTAAGCCAGGATCTCCGCAATCGGTACACCGGGAACTCACCGAGCGACTCAATGCACGGTTAGCCCGTGAACTTGGAGAACGCAAGTTGGCCGACCTTAATGCGATGAAGAAACAAGGCGACGAAGCGCGATACCTGCAACAGCCACTTTCATCGATCCATTTGCGATCCCATCTGGAAGATGAGATGGAGACCAATGGAGACATTCAATATATCTATCTGTTCACTTCAATTGCTGCGTTCATCACGCTCCTTGCCTGTATTAATTTTATCAACCTGACCACGGCACGTTCAGCAAGCCGCGCGCGAGAAGTTGCCGTTCGCAAGACAGTCGGTGCGCCTAATGGAAAACTCGTGGGGCAGTTCATGCTGGAATCCTACAGCTATGTATTCATCGCGGTATTTCTGGCGTTTTTCCTGCTGGCCATTCTCATAGGTCCTTTCAATTATTTTACCGGAAAGTCCATTCACCTGAACAGTATTTTTCAACCCGGTTTTGTCGGGGGAATTTTAGTTTTCATTGTGCTCACCGGACTCGTTGCAGGGAGCTATCCCTCCTTCTATCTGACCCGCTTTTCCCCCGTCGAAGTATTGCGCGGCAACCTGCGTTCCCATCTCCGCACGTTTGGTATTCGCAACGTGCTCGTGGTATTCCAGTTCTTCATATCCGCCTGCCTGATCATCGCCACACTGGTTGTGTATGATCAACTGCGCTTTATGAACAAAGTTGATTTGGGATTCAACAAAGAGAACATTCTCAATCTGCTGCACACGCGGAATCTGGAGGACAAAGCCGATGTGTTTAAGAAAGAAGTACTCACCATTCCGGGGGTAATATCTGCGAGCTATGGTAACAGCCTGCCTCCGAAAATTAACTGGGAGTCTGTAACCAACATCAAGGGCGATAAGAAAAATTACCTGCTTGGCATTTACGAGATGGACTATGACCACCTGAACATGCTTGGTCTTGAAATGGCGACAGGCCGTTTCTTTTCACCTCAGTACAACGACTCCAGTTCCGTGATCCTCAACGAGACGGCTATGCGCAAACTCGGGCTTTCCAATCACTCGGGTGTCGTGCTCACCTCCGCCTATGACCAATATCAGCGCGAGCGCCGGGTTATCGGTGTGGTGAAGGATTTCAATTATCAGTCGTTAAAGAAACCCATTCAGCCACTCGCCATCATTTTCGGATATCAGCCCAACCTGGAGATGGGTATCAGAATCAAACCGGAAAACCAGGAGGAGACGATTAACCGCATTGAGGAAGTATTTCGAAAGTACTCAGAAGGGGCACCGTTTGAGTACACTTTTGTCGATAGAAACTTTGACCAGACACGACGCAGCGAAAAGCATCTGGCGATGCTCTTCTTTGTTTTCACCACCCTGGCCATTTTCATCGCTTGTATGGGCCTGTTTGGCCTGGCAACCTTCACAGCCGAACAACAGCGAAAGGCCATCGGGGTCAGGAAAGTGATGGGAGCCACAACGGGGCATATTGTATCGTTGCTGAATCAGAGTTTTCTCAAACTTGTGCTCATTTCCAACCTCCTCGCCTGGCCCGTCAGCTATTGGCTGATGTACCTGTGGCTAAAACAGTTCGCCTACCACATAGACGTACCGTTGTGGACACTCCTTGTGGCCGGAGGCTCGACCTTTTTCATCGCTTTGCTCACGGTTTCTTACAGAGCCATCCAGGCTGCCCGGCAAAATCCAATAAATTCTTTGCGGACAGAATAGGGGTCCGTGCAACCTTTGTTGTCCTTAAGCAGTCTTAACCATGAAATCCTCGATTATGAAAAAACTGCTTTTCCTTCTGGCAACCGGCATCTCCTTTATGGCCTCCGCCGGCGAAATTGAAAAAGACCTTAAATCTTTTAAACGCATCATTTCGTCACCAAGAATAAATGTGATTCTTGAAAAAGGTGATGACGAACACATCCGCCTCGTGTACGAAAATGTTTCAGAAGACAAGATCAACATTGAAGTGCGCGGAAACACCCTCCACCTTTATCTGGACAATGCAAAAAAGCTGGAGAAAACTGTCAGACATCACGAGCGATATAATGACCGGCACAGTATTTACGAAGGTGTTACCATTACTGCGTACGTGACTTATAAGAGTCTTGAAGCTCTTGAAATACGCGGGCGCCAGCAATTGGTCTGCAACGGCCCCCTGGAGGCAGACCGCTTTCAACTTCGCGCCTACGGAGAAAATATCATTTCCATCTCCAGCATGAAGAGTGATTTTTTCAAGGCCTCTTTATATGGAGAAAACAAGATGCGGATCCACCATGGAAAGATACTGGAACAACGCTACCGTGTGTATGGTGAGAACAAAGTTGACGCGTCCAATGTGAAGTGCGCGTATATCTCGACCAGCATATTTGGCGAAGGTGACATGCGATTGAATTCCAGCGAAGAAGTTCGCGTGAATTCATTTGGCGAACCGAGAATCTCGGTTGGCGGAGGCGCCGACATCAATACGATACTCGTCTTCGGAAAGGCATCCATTACCCGGAACTAAGAAACAAACAACAAACAAAACGAGCACCGTTGCGGCAGCGCAGCGGTGTTTTTTGTTTTTATCCTTCTCGCTTTAGTCGACACGCTCGCATGCACCGCGTCCAAAAGTTGTATCTGATAAACGGGACAGGTTTAAAAAAATTCAAAGACTTTTATGGAATAACGCTAAGGCTGAATCTTATGGTCGTAAATCATCGACAACCATGAAAACAAAACATGTCTTAGCTGGCCTTATCTTACTGGCGACCGCCATTGCACTCGTTGCGTTCAACGCCCCCGAACGAAAAGCATTTACACCCAAGGGCTGTGTCTTCAGAACCGTTATGGGTGAAGAATCTTCTGCTGATTTTGCAAAATACAAAACCCCTGAGCGCGTTGTTACCTCCATCGAGCGCGGGCTCGCATGGGTAGCTGAAGCTCAAAATAAAAACGGCGGCTGGGGAGCAGGAAGCCACTACCGTCAACAGGAAATGAACCCGCACGCTGTGGCAACCGATCCGGCAACTACAGCCATGGTGAGTATGGCTTTGCTGCGCACCGGCAACAACCTCCAGCAAGGACGCTATTCGCCGCAACTCAAGCGCGCGCTCGAGTACCTGCTGAACGCTGTGGAGACATCACCCATCCAATCACATAACATTACCAACATCACGGGCACGCAAATTCAAACTAAACTCGGCGCTAACATTGACGTGGTATTAACGTCACAGTTTCTTTCCAATATGTTAGCAGAGCAAAACATCAGTGCAGAGCTGCGACAAAGAATTTTACGCGCTCAGGAAATCTGTGTTCAGAAGATTCAACTCGCGCAATCTGCGGATGGAAGTATCGCCGGATCAGGATGGGCAGGTGTATTACAATCATCATTCGCAACAAATGCACTTGAGGCCGCAGAAGCCAACGGCGTGAAGATTGACAAAAAGAAACTTGAGAAGGCGCGGGAGTTTCAAAAATCAAACTATAATGCCCAAACGGGCGAAGTGAATACAGATATGGGCGCGGGCGTTGTGCTCTATTCGGTATCCGGATCTGCAAGGGCCAGCGCAAAAGAAGCGAGACGCGTGGAAGAATCAATGGAAAGAGCGAAATCAGAGGGCAAGATCGCAAAAGATGCGGTGCCAAGTGCAGAAAATTTAATGAAGCTGGGCTATAGTCGCGACGAAGCGGTTCGCTATAATACGTCTTATGAAGTATATCAATCTGCAAAAGTACAGGCACAACGCGACGATGTACTCGATGGTTTTGGAAACAATGGCGGAGAAGAATTTTTATCTTATCTCCAGACCGGTGAAAGCATGGTCATCAACAAAGACAACAGCTGGCAAACATGGTACGATAATACCAGTGGAAGAATTCTTAAAATTCAAAACAATGATGGGAGCTGGAATGGACATCATTGTATCACGAGTCCGGTATTTTGCACAGCCTCCTGTGTGCTGATTCTCAGTATCCAGAATGATATTGATAAACTTCATCAGGTAGGCAGATAGACATCAGGTGAGTGTGTGTATTTGGTTTAATAACGATGGGCATCAACCCATCGTTATTTTTATTTGTACCTATGCAGAACAGTCAGTAACAGATTCTTGGTTTTTAAGAAAGCGCGGAAACCCTTATATTCGCTGAGTTTCTAAAAGACACCTATGAATATCTTAGCTATCCTTTTTCTGCTCGCGATCGTTGCTTACATCGGGAAGTCGATTTTTGACCTGGTCAGGCATCAGACGTTAACCCAGCGCGAGAAAGCGAACCTGGCGTTCCTCATCACCTTGATACCGCTCTTCGGATCCATCGTCTTTTACTTTTACGCTTCTCGCATACGCGCGCATGTCCGCCGTTAATCGGCATTACTGCTCTCGTACTATTTTCCTTCCAGCTGATCTTCGTGACGGTCTCCACCGAGACTGTAGAAGTCATTCTCTTCGTCTTCAGGACCGATAGCCTCATCTTCAGTATCACCCGCTCCTTCTGACCCGGGCACATCCAAATCCTGGCCTGCCATGTCCACCTCCCATACGCGATGCTTTAACAATTGCTCGTCTTCTCCCATATCCATGCTTAGATCCTTTGGGCCCAGGGCTTCCAGATCTTCCTTCGTCACGTCTGATTCGTTGCCGGTAGCAAATTCAATATTGTCCTCATCGAGATTGAGATCTTTCGGTACCGGACCCGCCATCTCCACCGCCGGTGAATGTTCAGTCTCATCCAATGGTGTTAAGTCGGGCGCGTCCTGGATCGTGTTGGGATTCGACACGATCGGTTCGTTTTCCCGAATGAGATTTTCCGGCCCGATAGCCCGAGAAAAATTCTCTACATCCAATCCCACCCGGTCCATGTTCTGCCGGTTCATAATATCCTCACTGGGGGGATATTCACCAGGAAGTTCACCTCTCCTCTCCGATTTATTCAATGCATCATTTCGTTCGCGATCTTCACGAATCTCATCTGACGGCTTGTCTTCATAAGGTTTCATATCAAAAGTTTTCAATAGAGAAAAATTCCTATGCCCCCGAATAGGTAAGGCACGTGATTGTTTTTATTCCACGTAAAACAAACCTTATGATGCGGAATCTCCTTGGAATATTACTGACGCTGTTGTTACTCAATATGATTAGCAAGGCGCAGACGCCAACGCCCGAACTGGACACGGTCAATAACCCCGTGAAGCAAATTGATCCGGAACAGAAAGTAATGCCTTCAAACCTCAAGGACATCGATGAGCAGGCGCGCATTGGAAGCAAAGATCTCCCCGCGGCTGTTCGGCGCAGCCTGAGAAAGATTGAGCCCGAAGACTGGCAGAAATCGGTGATGTATTTAGACAAGAAAAGGAAAACATACATAATCCAGGTCCGGGGCGGCTCAGGTGAACGTACCTATCACTTCAACCGAAAGGGCAAGCAGCTTGAGGCTCGCCCCGATGAAGAAGGCTGACGGGATGGCACATCAATTGAATCACGCTGAATTATGTTTCACTAAAACGTTTATGTTATGCTGAAGTGGTCTGTGATATTTTTCATCATTGCAATTATCGCTGCAATTTTTGGATTCGGTGGTATTGCGGAAGGAGCCGCTGACATTGCTAAAGTATTGTTCTTCATTTTCCTTGCGCTGTTCGTAATCGCCATTCTTTTCGGGGCAAGTTTGTTTAAGAAATGACAAGCCATCGCAGCGGCGGCGTTCAATCAATTCGCTCATTATGCGTGTAAAACAAAACACATCATCGTCATTGTTGACCGCTGCTTCTGCGCTTGCAGGACTCGTGGTGTTGAGAACATTTCTAAAACCAAAGGGGTACGAGTTCCGCAATAAAGTCGTTGTCATTACCGGTGGTGCCCGGGGGCTTGGCCTCGTCATCGCCCGCATACTTGCCCGCGAGGGAGCAAAAGTTGCCATATGTTCGCGTACAGAACACCAGTTGAACCGCGCCCGGTTGGAATTGGAGGAAATTCACCCGGAAATTATGGCGGTTCGTACCGACATTACGAACCGTCGTGATGTGAATCATTTTGTTCAGGAAGTTTCTCAACGCTTCGGCAGAATTGATGTACTGATCAACAATGCCGGTATCATTCAGGTTGCTCCGGTTCATCACATGACGTTGGAGGATTTCGATTTGGCGATGAATGTCAACTTCAAGGGTGCGCTGAATCTTATTCACGAGGTGCTTCCGATCTTTCTCATGCAGCGATCGGGCAAGATTGTAAACATTACCAGCATCGGAGGACGAATTGCGTTTCCTCATCTTCTGCCCTATGTAGCCAGTAAGTTTGCGTTAACTGGATTAAGCGAAGGACTCCGTTATGAACTTGCACGATACGGCATCGAAGTGACTACGGTTACTCCGAATCTGATGCGAACTGGAAGCCCAAGGAATATCCAGTTGAAAGGCGCGCATGAAAAGGAATATGCCTGGTTCAAAATATCAGATTCATTGCCTTTGTTGTCGATGGATGCGGAACAGGCAGCAAAAGAAATCATAGAAGGAGTTAGGAGCAATCGTGCGGAAATAGTACCGGGTTTCCCGGCAAAATTTGCCATATTGTCCAAAGCGCTTATGCCGGCTGTAGTACATGCGGCATTGACGCTTGTCAATAATCTACTGCCAAAGCCAGTGGCCGATGGTGATCATATGAGGATGGGCGTTGATGCAGAATCGTCACGATCGATGGGACGGGCCACAATAGCTACTGATTTTGCCGCGTTGAAAAACAACGAACTATAGATCTATTCTTCTGTTGACAGAATCCGACGATCCGCAAAACGCTTGACCGTAAATCCGAGCAGAAGCCCGAATGCTGCAAAGCCCAGCATCACCATCACAAAATTTTCCTGAAACGTTTCAATAGATAAATTGAAAACTTTGCCAATGACATACCCAAGCATGCTCACGGTACTCGCCCAGATCATACCAGCAACAATACTATAAAACAGGTATTGCCTTGGATTGATGCCCGACATCCCGATCAATAACGGAATAACTACACGAAAGCCGTAGAGAAAGCGATAGCTAAAAAGGATTTGAATTTTATTTTTCTCAAAGAAGGTCAACAGCGGCCGCATGCGTTTTTGCAAGGGAGCCCGTCGCTCTACAAAAACTTTCCCATTAAGTCTCCCGATGAGGTAATACAACCAGTCGCTGACGAACGATCCCAGAAACGCAAAAAAAACGGTCTGAGGTCCCTCGAATAATCCGCGGAATATCAGCGACGACGCCAGCAGAATGGCAATTTCTCCTTCGAAGAAGGTGGCCACCGAAAGCGCAAAGTAACCGTACTGTTGTAAAAAATCTTCGAGTTCCATGATTAATCTGCCACACCTCCACCGCCGGGCTTCGCATTTTCAAAACCGATGTGAACCAGCGCATCACCCGCGTTCACCACCGGAATGTTATTTAGCCCCACTACGTAACCACTTTCCTTTGCCTTCACTTGTTCTTTAAATTCACCGAATGGATCGGTCAATGTACCTATCCATTCTCCTTTGTGTACAAATTGTCCCGACTGAATAGAGGGTTGAAAAAGCCCTGCGTGTCGCGCGCGAACCCATGTTGAATCACGAATGATTCGGTTTTGCTCGTTGGGTGCCGGGGCCCACTCAATCATTTTAAGATGTTTCATCAAACGCAATGTACCGGATATACCTTCTTCAATGGCGTAGTTGTCAAAACGAAGTGACTCCCCTCCTTCATACACAATAATATTTTTTCCGTGCTTGCTGGCTTCCTTTCTCAGGGAGTTTGGACGAAACGGCGAGTCTAATGTAAACGGCGCGCAAAAGGCATTGGCCAACTGCACATTGACTTCATCATTCAGCATCGCACGAACCTGAGGATAATTGGTGCGCATAGCCCCTCCGGTATGAAAGTCGATCCCGTAATCAATATTGGGTATCACATCGTGCGTCATGTGATAGGCCACACGACTTGCCAAAGAACCCTTGCGGCTACCAGGAAACGAACGGTTTACATCTTTTCCATCGGGAACATCGCGCGAGAAGTTCAGAAATCCGTAAACATTGATGATGGGAATGCAAACCACCGTACCTCTCTTCACCTGATGAAATCCCTGATCAAGTATGCGACGAACGATTTCCATACCATTAATTTCATCGCCGTGCATTCCGGCCATCAGCGCAAGCACGGGCCCATCTTCCACAGCGCGCGACACGTAGATGGGTGTATCAATTTGCGTGTGCGATGGCAGACGGGCGATGTTAATATCAATTTCCTTAAACTCTCCGGGGCGAATTGACTCCCCGGCTATAACTAGATTTCGCAAGGTAAATGGCAGGTTAGGTAAAACAGCGGGAGGGCTTTGTAAATATATCAGCTCCTACGCATTGATCATATCTTTTTGAATCTTCTTCTTTCCGGCATTTTGCTCAATGAACTGATATATTTTTCCGGCGATATCGACTTTGGTTGCTCCTTCAATTCCTTCAAGACCCGGCGACGAATTGACCTCCAGAATCAACGGTCCCCTCGAAGATGGCAGCATATCCACACCCGCTACGCCGAGTCCCATTTTCTTTGCAGCTGTTATTGCTGCGTGCTTTTCGGTGCGATCGAGTTTCACCACCTTGGCGGTACCTCCGCGATGAAGATTTGAACGAAATTCGCCTTCCTTGGCCTGTCGCCGCATCGCGCCCACCACTTCTCCATTCACAACAAACGCCCTGATGTCTGCGCCTTTGGCTTCCTTAATAAACTCCTGCACAATAATGCGTGCATGCAACCCGTGAAAAGCCTCGATAACAGATTGAGCAGCTTTCTTATTTTCTGCAAGCACCACGCCGAGGCCTTGCGTACCTTCAAGTAATTTGATGACAACAGGTGCTCCGCCAACAGCCTCGATAATTCCTTCTGTCTCGCGGGAGTAATCCATGAACATTGTTTTTGGCAAACCCAATCCGGCCCGGGAGAGTATCTGAAGACTTCTCAGTTTATCCCGAGAGCGAATGAGTGCCTGCGACTCAACCGCAGTGAATACCTTCATCATTTCAAACTGCCGGACAACCGCCGCTCCATAGAACGTTACACTTGCGCCGATTCTTGGGATGATGGCATCGAAGTAATCCAGTTTACGCCCGTTGTACAGCACCATCGGGTTCTTTTTCTCGATGTAAAGAACGCACTTCATGTGATCGATGATCTCAACCCGATGACCGCGCTTCTCACCCGCTTCCTTGAGTCTTCTCGTCGAATAGAGTTTTGCGTCTCTCGACAAAATGGCAATATTCATAATGTGGATTTAGGATTTCTTGATTTTGCGCAGTTTGCGAATGCGCTTTTTTTCCTTGAACGAAAGGTCCTTTTTTGTAACGTCGATTACAAAGCGATCGCGTAAAATTTTACGCCCGAGCAGCACAGGAAATTTTAATAAACCACGGTTGCTTAAGGTAAACTCCGTGAATATCTCCTCCCCGTGAATGACGATGGTGGTCTCAATCACAAAGCGGCACTCTACTTCACCGAACGAATTTTTCACATTTCTTTGATCGAACTTATCAAACACAAACACCTGATTATTGTATTGTGGATGTTCACCGTCGAGCAACACGAATTCCAACCTCCCGTTGACAATTTCCGCCCGATCGCAATGAATGCTTGACGTGTAGGCTCCAGTGTCAATTTTTGCATGAATGTTTTTTAATCCCAATTGCGGCAGGTCTACGCGATCGGATCGGCCAATTACTTTCATGAGGCTGAGATTGTTCAGGAAGATAAAAAAAAAGCCCCGGACATCCGGGGCTTTCGTTCATGAATTGATCGTGAATTATTTTACATTAAATGACACTGAGGTGTTTTCCCATGCCAGCGTCACCTTATTATCAGCAGTGGTGATCTTAAATGTTTCGACAAAAGAAGCTGTTTTTGAAGGCTTCACCGTTACCCGAAGCGCATCCTCTTTGTCTTTGTACTCGTAGGCACCCCACTGCTTATGCTCCTTGTTGAAAATGATTGTCCACTCATTCTCTCCAGGAATAGTAAAGAGGGCATATTTTCCTGCCGGAAGATTTTTGCCTTCAATCTTTACTGCCTTGTCAAACTCAATAGTAGTGGCATCGTTCGCTCCTGTTCTCCAAACTTCACCGAACGGAACCAATCCGCCCATAATTTTGCGGCCCCTTGCAGATGGCTGGAAATAAACGATTTTAACTTTTGCGCCTGAAAGCGTTGCTGTCTCTTCAGCCTTGGGACTTGATGGCTTATCCTGAGCCATAGCAGGAACAGCGAGCACAAACGCGATAAAGATCAAAACGAGGTTTCTCATGGTATAATTGATTTAGTTTGATTCAACGGTATATTACGTAAAAAGCCCCCGACGTCAAACCGGGGGCTTTTTTCCTATCCTGTAATTTTAACCTGTAACACTTTATAAAAACGAGTGCAACAAGGTTTCGGTTTCTTAATGAGTTGTTAATTTACCTTAAATTTTAGCGGCCGAATGGGTTTAAGGCCGACAGCGCACGCTTTCCCCCGCCCATTTTGTTCATGGTCTTCATCATTTTACGCATGTCGCCGAATTGTTTCAGCAGGTTATTCACTTCCTGAATCGTTCTGCCTGAGCCGCTTGCAATCCTGTTCTTACGACTGCCATTGATGATGTCCGGATTCTCGCGTTCTTCCAAAGTCATCGCGCGGATGATGGCCTCGATGGGCTTAAATGAATTATCGTCAATATCAACTCCTTTCAGTGCTTTGCCCATCCCTGGTATCATCGCCAACAGGTCTTTCATGTTACCCATTTTCTTGATCTGCTCCAGTTGCTGAAGGAAGTCGTTGAAGTCGAATTGGTTCTTGCGAATTTTCTTATTCAGACGCTTTGCTTCGTCTTCATCGAATGCCTGCTGTGCACGCTCGACAAGTGATACCACGTCACCCATGCCGAGGATTCGGCTGGCCATACGTTCGGGATAGAAGCGATCGAGTGCCTCCATCTTTTCACCCGTACTGATGAACTTGATGGGTTTATTGACCACACGGCGAATTGACAAGGCAGCACCACCCCGTGAATCGCCGTCGAGTTTCGTGAGGACAACGCCATTGAAGTCGAGGCGATCGTTGAAAACTTTTGCGGTGTTCACAGCATCCTGACCCGTCATCGAGTCTACAACGAACAAAGTTTCCGATGGCTGCAAGGCCTCTTTCAGTCTTGCAATCTCGTCCATCATTTCTTCATCTACTGCCAGTCGGCCGGCGGTATCGACAATCACCACGCGGTGATTATTTTGCTTAGCGTGAGCGAGCGCCGCTTTGGCGATCTTTACCGCATCCTTATTCTCCGGCTCTGCATAAACCTCCACGCCTACTTGTTGACCCAACACCTTCAACTGGTCGATGGCCGCAGGTCGGTAGATGTCACATGCCGTCAACAAGACCTGGCGCCCCTGGCGTTTGAGGTAGCTCGCCAACTTACCGCTGAAGGTGGTTTTACCAGAACCCTGCAAACCTGCAATGAGGATGATCGCCGGGTTTCCGTTAATCACAATGTCTTCGCTCTTTCCGCCCATGAGTTCGGTGAGCTCGTCATTGGTGATTTTTACAAGAAGCTGACCTGGACTAATGGCAGTCAACACATTTTGCCCAAGTGCTTTATCCTTGATATCGTCCGTCACTTCCTTCGCCACCTTGAAATTCACATCGGCGTCAATAAGCGCCTTTCTGATCTCCTTGATGGTAGAGGCAACGTTGATTTCCGTAATCTGTCCCTGGCCCTTCAGGGTCTGGAACGCCTTTTCGAGTTTAAAACTAAGATTGTCAAACATAATTACCGATCCCTCGTTTCTGCTCCGGAGCTTGCCGGAGGGGGCGTAAAATTAACTCAATTATTGCCTGAATGAAAGGAATGGGAAGGCCTCTCCAGCACGAAAAGCGGATTTTTCTGCGGGGAGTTCCAGAAATCCATCAACTGCCTGCAAATTCACAAAGTCACCCGAACCACCGCCCGGTATGGGTGTCGCCTTTCCATCCTCCAGGCGAACCTGCAGAAAATGCGTGAGCCGGGGCTCGAAGTTGAAGTCGGATGCTAGGGGAACCAGCTGCTTTCTCACGGGCACCCCCAGGCTGCTCCAGAACCATGAGCGGACATATTGATGATAGCACATGAACGTCGAAACCGGGTTGCCCGGAAGTGCAAAGGCAAACTTTCCGTCTGGTCTTGTCCCGAACCACATCGGCTTTCCCGGACGCTGACGCACTTCATGAAAAACCTGCCCGAAGCCGCACTTCAACAACACCAAGGGTATGAAATCAAATTTGCCTTTGGATACGCCACCGGAGAAAATCAAAACGTCGTTGTTCTGCAGTAACTCTGAAACGGCGCCGTGCAAAACATCTTCGTTGTCGGGAAGATGCACGGTATCCGCCTTCCATCGCGTGTACATCATGGCGGCCTGAATGGCTGCAGCATTTGACCGGCGTACCTGGTGTTCCAATGGTTCCGCGTCCAGCGCCACGAGTTCATCGCCGGTGGATACGACGATTGCGGAAGGCGGAGCATACACGCTGACGTTGACTTTTCCGACAGAAGCCAGCAAAGCAATTTCAGCCGGAGAAATGATTGTACCACGGCGCAGGAGAATGTCTCCGCGACGGGCATCTGAGCCTCTGCGATGAATACTTTGACCCTTGATCAGATCGGCCGCCCGAACGGTGGCCTGACCATCGCGAACCTCCAGGTCTTCATAGCGTACAACGGTATCGGTATTGGACGGAAGGACCGCACCCGTCATCACCTCAAGTGCCGTTGCAGGGTGGGTCAGCGCAACGCGTGGGCTACCTGCCGCCACGAGCCCGGCGAGTGGAAACGTGCGCTGTCCACCACTCCACGAGGCATAGGACAGTGCGATGCCATCCATCGTGACCCTGTCAAATGGCGGGAAGTCGCGGTCTGCTGCAACGTCTTCTGCAAGGATATACCCAAGAGCGTCGCTTAAGGACGCGGTGCGCACAGTGGGATGAAAAGGCCTTTCGAGGACAAGGCGCAGGGCTTCTTCGACAGTTATCATTTTCGTTTATATTTGCTGATGATGCAGCATCTACTGCATTGACATGAAGAAGCGCAAATTAACACATATTGATGCGTCTGGTAATCCCACGATGGTAGACGTTTCAGAAAAAAAACCAACGGACCGATTTGCCCGGGCGTCCGGGAGAATTAAGGTCGGCCGCGCCATCATTCAGGAGATAAAAAATAATGAATTAGTTCTTGCAAAAGGTCCTGTATTTCAAACAGCAATCATTGCAGGTGTCATGGGCGCAAAAAAAACATCGGAGGTAATTCCCTTCTGCCATCCTGTATCGCTTGAAGATTGCGGCATTCATATTCATCACGATAAACAATACATCTACCTCGAGTCGCATGTGCGCATGTCGGGAAAGACGGGTGTGGAAATGGAGGCCCTGACGGCAGTGTCTATTGCTGCACTAACCGTGTACGATATGTGCAAAGCCATGTCGCATGATATTGTTATCGAAGAAATCCGTTTGGAGGAAAAGCGTGGCGGAAAGAAAGACTTTAAACGCACCGCCCGATGACCAGACGAAGAAACGTGTACGAGCTGCTGGAACCTTCCGCCTCCGGACGCAAAGATGCACGGCTTATCGAGTTGTTTCTCATCGTCCTGATCTTTGCCAACATCCTGGTCGTTATACTTGAATCGGTGAAAACGATCAATGCTCAATACAGGAGTACGTTCGTCATCATTGAATATTTTTCAGTTTTTGTTTTTACGATTGAATATGTTCTGAGAATCTGGTCCTGCGTAGAGAACCCGGAATGGGCAAAGAAGGGACGAACCCGCTATGCCACAACGCCGATGGCGATCATCGATTTACTCTCGATACTTCCTTTTTACATCCATCTGCTTCCGGTTGATTTCTTGTTCCTGCGAATTCTGCGGTTGTTCAGACTGTTCCGTTTGTTAAAAATTGCGCGATACCTGAAGGCATTAAACATCATCCAGGCCGTTGTGCGTGAACGCCGTGAGCAGATTGTGCTGAGTCTGATATTTATTCTTTTTTTGCTTGTGATCATCTCCACGGTGATGTTCTATGTGGAGCATGAAGCGCAGCCCTCTGTGTTTACCAGCATACCCGCGACGATGTGGTATGCCATCTCTACGCTGACAACGGTGGGCTATGGGGATATGGTGCCCATCACGCCTCTTGGGAAACTACTGGGAGGTGTCATCGCTGTTCTTGGTATTGGCGTTATCGCCCTTCCGGCAGGTATTCTATCTTCAGGATTGACCGATCATTTACATGGACGGCACAGAAAAGAAAGGAAATGCCCTCATTGCGGAGGCGAGCTCGTCGATTGATGGGTCAGGTCATGAGCCTGTTCCCACCCAAACACTGCCATCCGAATAAATTTCTTTTTTCCACACTGGCACACGCTTCTTCAATTCATCCATGACAAAGGATGTCGCCGCAAAAGCATTCGCGCGATGTGCTGTACTGATGCCCAAAACGATCGAGGCCTCTCCGGGCAATACGATCCCGATGCGGTGAATGACTGCGCTCCGGACGATCTCAAATTTCGCGGAAGCCTCCGCAAAAATCTTTTCTATTTCGAGCGCCGCCATTTCATCATAGGCTTCATACTCGAGGTGCTGCACCTCGCGTCCTGCTGTGTGATTTCTCACCGTACCAATGAAAATATTGACGGCCCCGGCCGCAGGGCTCGTTACCGCATCGATAACACGCTGTACCGGAATGGTGTGTGAAACAAATTCAATCATCGGATTCATCAGCCTCCACTAACGGGGGGTATAAGCGCAATTTCATCTTTTTCATCCATCAGCTGATCGTCTTCGCCATATTGCTTGTTGACCGCAATCATGAGCGAGTTCAGCTTAGCCGCTGCCGGATATTTTTCCTTGAGAAAAGCGCGAAATTCGCCAACGGTTACGGCATTGCATTCCACCATCGTTTCTCTCGCGCCAAGCCACTCGCGGGTAATCCCAAATGCAAGAACTTTATATTTCCTCATGCGTTTGCCACAGTAACAACCGGAGATGTTTTCGGGTTCAATTTATACAGCCCGGTTTATTTCTTCAGGCATTTTACTAATATTTGCTTCAACGTGGAAAAGATTTTTGACAATCACGGAAGGCCCATCAATTACCTGCGACTGGCAGTCACGGACCGGTGCAATCTGCGTTGTTATTATTGTATGCCTGAAACGGGTATCAAATACGTTCCAAAAAAAGAGTTATTGTCGTTTGAAGAAATTATTCGCCTTGTGCGAATGATGGCGGAGATGGGAATCGCAAAAATCCGCTTAACCGGAGGCGAGCCATTCCTGCGACACGATCTCATGCAATTAATTCGGATGATTCGCGGCATCAAGGGCATTGAAGATATTCACCTGACGACCAACGGACTGCTTACCGGCCCTCATATTCCCGAACTGAAGCAACTGGGTATTGCCTCTGTCAACCTGAGTCTTGATACGCTGGATCGCGAGAGATTCAAGCAGATTACCCGTCGTGATGAATTTTTGAACACACTCAAAACGCTGGAACAACTTCGGGCGAACGAGATTCCGGTGAAGATCAACGCGGTGGTGATGGAAGGTAAAAATATTGAAGACATCATTCCCATGGTGGAGTTGACTCGCGATCAAAATTGCTCTGTCCGCTTCATTGAAGAGATGCCCTTCAACGGAACGTCGCATGCACATGACTTCAAGTGGAACCATCGCGCCATACTGAACTATATCGCTGCTCATTATCCGCAGATTGAAAAGATAGCTGACCCGGCAAACAGCACGGCTTATCACTATCAGATTCCGGGTTTCCATGGCACCATCGGAATTATTGCTGCGTTCAGCAGAACATTTTGCGGTACCTGCAACCGGATTCGGGTGACTGCACAGGGCGTATTGAAAACATGCCTGTATGATGAAGGTGTGTTGAACGTGCGCGATCTCCTGCGAAAGGAGTCAGACGATGGCCTCGTGCGGACGCGGTTACTCGAAGCATTTCAAAGCCGCCCTGCCGATGGATTTGAGGCACAGCAACGGCGCAGCGATACATCCATTCATGAATCCATGTCAATCATCGGCGGATAGTCATGGATGGTCAAATCATACTTCTTGCGTTGGCATTTTTCTCCATTGCCCTGGTGTATTCCTCAGTTGGATTTGGTGGCGGTTCGAGTTATCTGGCACTACTCGCCATTGTGAATCTGCCGATGATGGTCGTGCGACCCATGGCGTTGATTTGCAACATCATCGTGGTGAGTGGAGGAACATGGCATTTTGCCCGGCAGGGATTAATTGAGTGGAAAAAAATCTGGCCGTTTTTAATCCTCAGCGTACCGTTGGCCTGGCTCGGCGCGTCGTTCAAGCTGACTGAGCGCGACTTTTTTGTATTGCTGGGTTGTAGCCTGATCGTTGCATCCATGTTACTCTGGATACGCACTCCGGAAGAAACAAAACCCAGGTCTGGCCACACTGCGTTAAATGCTGCTCTTGGCGGAGGCATCGGTTTTCTGTCCGGACTTGTCGGCATTGGAGGCGGAATTTTTCTGTCGCCAGTTCTCCACTTCATCCAATGGGACAATGCCAGGAGAATCTCCGCACTTGCGAGCTTTTTCATTTTGGTGAACTCCATCACCGGCCTTTATGCATCAGTTGCCCAACCAGGTGCTGCTCAAGCCTTGCTGGCCTACTGGCCTTTGGCCGTCGGCGTTGTCGCTGGCGGGCAGATCGGTTCAAGACTGGGTTCACGTCGTTTCCATGGTCTGACGATCAAGCGGATTACCGCTGCGCTGATCTTCATCGCGGGAATCAACATCCTTCGTGAGCACCTTTGAATGTTTAGAATACTCGTTCAAGTTTCCTATTTTTCCGCCCTGATTTACAACGGATTCGTTCAATATGAAAAAGATCAAGTTCTCCGAACACGTTCTCCCTCACCTGATTGCTGTTGCTGTCTTCCTGATTGTGACGGTGTTTTTCTTCAACCCCGTCTTCTTTGACAACAAGATCATTCAGCAATATGACATTCAGCAAAATCTCGGGACGGCAAAAAGCCTTGCCGATCACTACGAAAAAACCGGAGAAGTTTCCCTATGGGTGAATAATATGTTTAGCGGAATGCCGGCATATCTGGTCACCGTCTACTGGAGTAACGAGGGAGTGACCTGGCTGAAGAACATTCTTTCACTGGGGCTTTCACATCCCGTCAACAACATCTTCATCGCCTTTGTCTGCTACTACATACTTCTGCTTTCATTCAGGGTACGTCCTTATCTCGCGATTGCCGGAGCGATTGCGTTTGGATTGTCTTCTTACCTCATTATTGGTTTATCCGCGGGACACAACTCGCGCATCGGTGCCGTGGCTTTCATGCCGTTGGTGATGGCAGGAATTCATCTCGCTTACAGCAACAGGTTGTTGCTTGGTTTCGGCCTCACAACAGCAGCGCTTGCCCTTGAGCTGCGCGAGAATCACTTACAAATCACCTACTATTTGTTGCTCATTGTTGGCGGTTACGGAATTCTCAGGCTTGTAGAAGCGATCAAAACAAAGTCGATTTCCTCATTCGCAAAAACAACCGGGGTGCTGGTGGTGGCGGCCATTCTTGCCGCAGGAACTTTCTTCGGGCAATTCTGGGCAATTACAGAATATACGAGGTATTCAATTCGTGGGAAATCAGAATTAACTACGCCAGGAAATTCAACGGCTGAGAACAACGGCTTGAGCAAAGCTTATGCTTTTGATTACAGTAACGGAATTCTGGAGCCATTCACACTCTTAATCCCTAACTTCCATGGCGGTTCGACGATGGCGTCTGTACTGCAAGATCCGGAAAGCGAAACATATCGCGCACTCATGAACAGCAACAACAAGGAAGTTGCCAACCAGCTCGTGCGTTTCACGACTCCGTATTGGGGACCACAGTCCAATACGGCGCCGTATTATGCAGGAGCGGTAATTGTGTTTCTGTTTGCCATCGGTATTGCTTTCGTTGAATCCCGTTATGTATGGTGGCTGGCAAGCATTGCTGCACTCGGGATTGTGCTGAGCTGGGGAAAGAGTTTTGAATCGTTCAATTACTTCCTGTTCGATTATCTGCCGGGCTACAATAAGTTTCGTTCAGTTACTTTCACTCTCATTATGACGCTGTTTGCCTTGCCTTTGCTGGGCTTCATGGGACTGGAAAAACTTTGGAGTGAATCTGGCGATAAGGTGACTAAAAGAAGATTAATCATTGCCTTCGCATCAACCGGCGGGTTGTGTCTTTTGTTGGCAATTTTTTCAGGTGTCTTTTCGTTTTTGCGCGACGTAGAGTATGAACTGCCCGCTTGGTTTACGAATGCACTCGCGAATGATCGCCAAAGTCTGTTCGTCTCTGATGCGTTCCGATCGTTTGCGTTCATTGCAGCAACTTTTGTCTTGCTGTATTTCAACGTTCACAAGAAGATTTCACCTGCAGGATTCATCGTTTTTCTGACCTTCATGATAACCGTTGATCTGGCCGTCGTGGACCGTCGATATCTTTCCAAAGAAAACTATCAGCGCAAACGCGACAATACTTTCTTTGCAATGACCGGTGCGGATCAGGCCATTCTTCAAGACAAAGATTATTACCGTGTGTATAATCTTCAGGGAGCGTTCAACGAAGCCCGCACGAGCTATTATCACAATTCCGTGGGGGGATATCATGGAGCAAAACTGAGACGTTATCAGGATTTCTACGACTCCTGTCTCTCTCGTCAAACCAGCGAGATGATTCAGCATTTGCAAACCGGAGGGAATTCATTAGAACAGTTCCATGGCATCAACATGCTGAACATCCGATACATCACGTATGGCAACGAGGCCAATACCGTTTTACCAAACCGCTCTGCGAATGGACCAGCGTGGTTTGTACGGGAGGTGAAACAAGTACAATCTGCGAATGAAGAACTGAGCACAACGTGCAGCGTGAATACCAAAACCACAGCAGTGATTGATGTCTCTAAATTCACCGTACCAGATTTCAGCTACGACAGCACCGGAACAGTTCAGGTGAAATCAACCGGCCCCGACCGAATGGTTTATGAGACCAACACTTCGGTCAACAGCCTGGCTGTATTCTCCGAGATCTACTATCCCGACGGATGGATTGCGACCATCGATGGCCAGGAAGCGGACATCGTCCGGGCAAATTATATCTTAAGGGCATTAAGCATTCCGGCAGGTAAGCATACCGTTGAATTTACTTTCCGTCCCAAAGCCTGGACGGTTGGAAACAAAGTAAGCATGGCAAGCTCATGGATGGTATTTCTGATTCTGTTCGGAAGCATTGCAGTTTCCCTGCGGAAGCCGAAGGATTAATGCAGCGGGATCAAACGCCCGACGGTGCCGAGCACATCTGCATCAGAAAACGGCTTGGACAGGTAGCCGTCGGGTTGCAGCAAGCGAATTCTGTCCATAGTCTCCACATCGGTGAGGGCCGTCAGAAAGATGATGGGAATCTCGTGGATTGAACGAATGATCTTTGCGGTCTCCACGCCATCCTGTATTCCTGCGAGCATGATGTCCATCAGCACGAGGTCCGGTTTGATGTGTTCCAGGAATTTGAGTGCCTCCTCGCCCGACTCGCATTTACCGGCAATATGATAGCCCGCCCGCGACAACGCTGTTTCCAGATGCATCGCGACGATAAAAGAATCTTCAACTATCAGTATACCGGCCATATTCTTATTTTTTCAAAACTACCTGAACGGAATCTGCTTTTAACTGATGAATGTCAGTGGTTCGTAACGACTTTTAACCACCGTGAGGAAATGTTATGTGATAGGCAGTGCCATTTTCGCGATGAATGGTAATGGCCGCATGAATCTGCTTCGTAAATATTTCCAGCATTTGCATGCCGAAAGTACCGGAGCGGCCAGGTTGAACATGAGCTGGCAGACCAACACCGTTGTCAGCAACCCTGAACTCGAATCCCTCGCCTTTCTTGTGCAGGGTAATTTCAATCAGCCCTGATTCTTTGTCCGCAAATGCATACTTCATCGCATTCGTGACAAGTTCGTTCAGTATGAGTCCGAGGTTAATAGCTGTATCCAGATCAAGGGTGTGCGGCTCAATATGCTCGATGATATGAATTTTCGAATTGCGATCGAAGCTTGTTGCTTTCATATCCTCGATCAATTTTAAGATGTATTCGCGTGCATCCACTTCGTGAATGGATTCTGTCTGGAGCAATCGCTCATGCATCAGGGCGATACTTCGGATCTTCTGACGCGTTTCTTCGAGAAAGTGAAATACATCGTTTCGATCCATCGAGCACATCCGGATATAGATGATGGAAGAGATCAGCTGCAAGTTGTTCTTGATACGGTGGTGAATTTCCTTGAGCAGCACATCTTTTTCCCGCAGGGCCTGCTCCAGCTGAACCGAGTTTTCTTCTCTTTCCTTCTCAATACGCAAACGTTCAGTAATGTCTCTGACGAATGCGATATTAAATTCATGACCTGCAAAAAGGACGAGGTTGGCATTAATCTCAACGTCGCATAAGGTGCCGTCTTTCCGTCGTTGCTTGCTGTTAAATTTCATCGATCGCTTCTCACGCAATTCCTTCCAGTGGTCGCCCCACACCGCCTCGCTGTAGCCAACGTCGATATCTCCGACTTTCATGGATTGCATCTCTTCACGCGTATAGCCAAGGGAACGATAAGCCGCTGTATTAAAGTCCCGGAATGAAGCATCCGGGTTGATCCAGAAAATCGGATCGGAGGAGTTCTCCACGGTAAATCTGGTGAAGCGCAAGTCGTATTCTGCCTCGACGCGGTCAGTAATATCAATACAGGATCCAATATATCCAATGAATTCACCGTCATCGAGAAATCGCGGAACACCGGTGTCGAGAATCCAGCGATACACACCGTCGTGGCGGCGCAACCGGTATTCCATGTCAATCGGACTTCTCGTTGAAAATCGTTCCTCGCAATGGGCTGCTACCCTTGCGACGTCATCGGGATGAACACCATCGAGCCAACCCGAACCCAATTCTTCTTCAGTCGTTGTCCCCCGGAAATCGTACCAACCCTTACTGAAAAAAGACACCCGATGATCTTGATCGCAGAGCCAAACGTACGCGGGAGCAGAATCTGCCATGTTACGGAATCGTTCTTCTGATTCCCGCAAACGGTCTTCCGCCCTTCTGCGTTCTGTGATATCCTGTGCAATTCCCATGAGTCCAACCGGTTTCGAATCTGCATCGACTTTCGCTATCGCGCTCACCTGAATGATCAGCTCTTCTCCATTCAACGTTCTCCACCGATAAGTGAGCTCTTGTGGTTCTTTATCTTTTATGACTCTCCGTACTGCCTCATCAATCAGGGGACGATCTTCGGGATGAATCCCTTTGATCCAAACGCTCAGCCATTGCGCAGGCTCAACCGTTTCAAGTTTGAAAATGGAAACAGCGATGGGGTCAAAGAACGCTTCCTCATCCGCAATGATCCATTCGTAAACACCCAGCTTACCCATCTGAGCAGCAAGCTTAAAACGGCTCTCTGACTCCGCAAGCAGATCTAATGCTGTTTGTTTTTCCGTAATATCCCAGATGGCGCAAACAAGCATGGGATGTCCTTTGCTATTGATGTCACGAATGCCGTAACCCTCCATCACACGAGCGCGCTGATGTCCAAAATTCCAGCGGAACACTACTCGTTTTGTTCCACCGCCGTACATCACTTCTCCGATGGACTGCTGCAACGTCTTCACGTCCTCTTCCGCGATGAACCGCATCCAGGATTTCATCAACTCGCTCTCCTTACTTGCATCAAAGCCCATCAGTTCGCGCAACCGCTCGTCCATATACACATCTCTGGATACCCAATCAAATTCGAGTACACCGAAGCCTGCAGCATTTACAGCCATCCTGAATCGCTGGTTGGCGAGCTCCAGCTGCTGGTTTTGAATTACAATCCGTTCTTCCTTCTCTCTGATCTCGGTCGCGTCATAGTTTGCTCCAATCTGCCGAACAAGATTTCCTTCAGAATCATATTCGTTTTTCGCATACATAAACACCTGGCGCACATCACCGGATTGCTTGTTGACTATTCGGAATGGAAACTGGGAGGTTTGCTTCTTTTGGGCGATCATCTCCGCAATATTCCGCTCCACCTGCCCGATATCTTCCGGATGAACACATGAACGAAATAACTGAAAATCTACCGGTGTGCCTTCCGGGATACCATACATGGCAAACATCTGCCCATCCCAAACAACCTGACCGGAGGAAACTTTCCATTCATAAACTCCTACACCTGCCAGACTGGAAGCCATTTGAAAACGCTCAGTTGCCTCGCGCAGGCGCTGTTCTATCTCCTTCCGTTCGGTCACATTCTCTACAAAACCCTGAAACAAAACTCCACCATCCGTTCGCCTTGGCTGGGAGCGAACGTGCAGCCAAAGCATTTCACCCCGTACCGTGAACACCCTGAATTCTGCATCGAAAATTTTCAGTTCACTAAAACTTTCGGTCTCGCGTCGGATCAATTCAGCAACGTCATCGGGATGATGCAGGCGGTAGAGTACTTCGCTGTCGTTCAGCACGTCTTCTACATCAAGACCAAGAAGCCGCGTGATCCCGGAACTCATATAGTTGAATTGTCGCCGGCCATCATCGTGAATCATCAACTGATAAATCGCTCCCTGCGGAATATTTTCGGAGATGCTGGTAAGCATTTCATTAGAGAGACTTACTTCCAACGTAAATTTTCGCAGGAGTATCTCCGACTGTTTTCGATGCGTGATGTCGAGTGCCACGGCAATGTAGTTGGTCAACACGCCGTCGTTACGCAAAACTGGCTGAATGTCCACATCAAGCCAGAGTCCGTGCGTCAGCTTATGCAATCCAAAAACTTCGAATCTCTGCGACTTGTCCGGAAGGGCTCGTTTTGGATCATCAAACAGAATTTCTGCGAGCAATTTGCCCTTCACCTCTTCATATTGATACCCGGTCATTGAAAGAAATGACTCGTTCACCCATTCAATCGTACCAGATGCGTCGGTAATACTGACGAGGTTATCGGAGAGTTGCGCGATCAGGGCAAGCTTCTGGTTGGTGTCTTCTATTTTTTTCCGTTCGGTGATATCGGTAATAAAACCCTCGAGATATTGCAGATTGCCCGCATCATCAAAAACAGGCATTCCCTTTTCCCAGACCCACTTCACCGCTCCTCCTTTTGAGATGATTCGGTACTCGTACTCGAAGCTGCTCTTTTCCTGAATTGCTCTTTCCGTTGCTTCTGCAATCCATTTATCGTCTTCCGGGTGAATTTCCCGTCCGCATTCTATGATGTGATCAGTGAGATAATCACTTTGAGAATAACCGGTGATGGATTCAACCTGTTCACTGATGTAAATGGTGTGATAGTCGCGCGTCACGCGGTAGACGAAACCTGGAAGATTGCCGACGAGTGTCGCCAAAACAGACTGGCTCTCCTTGAGCGCCATCTCGCTCTTCTTACGCGCGGTGATATCCGAAATATATCCGTGCCAGACGATGCTGCCATCCTCAAGACGCTGGGGCGATGATGTCCCCTCCACCCAAACCTCACCACGTCCCGGGAGAACAACGCGATACTGATCCCTCCAGCGTGTCAATGTCTTTGCTGAAACCGCGATGGAATCGGCGACATGAGGCAAGTCATCCGGATGGATTACTTTGAAGACAGGTCCTGCATCTTGTTCAACGTCTTCCGGCTGAACATCGTAGATTTCGGAGATACCCCTGCTGGCATAGGGAAAACAGGAAGTGCCATCGGGCCTCAGTTTATATTGATAGATGAATCCGGGAAGATGCCATGAAATTTTATCAAACCGATCCAGTAGCTTCTCTTCAACCTGCTGGCCGTGCGCCAGCAGTTTCTTTTCGAGGTCAGCCACCCGCTCCTCCAGAATCTTACGACCGGTGATGTCATTGCTGACAGCGATGTATCCAATAATATTTTCATGCGGCCCGGCAATTGAAGAAATTTGTGTGTCCAGCCAATAACGTGTTCCATCTTTTGCGCGACCGCTCGCATCACCCGACCAGCGACCATGCTCGACGACTGATTGCCAATGTAACTTCCAGAGGTGACAGGGGTGGTCATCCGTAGAATAGCCGACCAATTCTTCCTGCGTGTAGCCACAACGTTGCAAGAAACGCTCGTTGAGAAAAATCACATGTCCATGTGAGTCGAATACACAAACAAGACTGCTTCTTTGGAGTGCACGAAAAACCGGATTCGTCTCCAGTTCCCTGGGCCAAAAAGAGTAAATATCATCCTTAACCGTAAGCTTTTCGCTTGTGGCCATAACAGTGGGGTTCCTGTGTGTTTGTACAAATAAGGTACAAATTTCCCTCAAATAAAATCGCTTGGCTTACGTAGGTAAATACACGTAAACAAAACCACAAGGCCAGATGCCCGTCATAATTTCTCGTAAAATCAGGCTTATATTCACTAATTATGCTGACCTTAACACCACAAACCTTCTCTGCCACCACCAAAGAGATGAAATTGTGAATGCAAAGAAACGTGTTGACTTGAGTGATTGCGCAAAGGAGCCGATTCATATCCCGGGTTCAATTCAGGCCCATGGTGTCTTTCTTGCTACTGATTTCAAATTCCGCATTACGCACTATAGTCAGAACTACAAGCTTCTGTTCGACAATGATCATTTGGATGGGGCGCAGTTATCCCATGTTGGTGGCGAGTTGCTGGAGCGTGAGATTGAAAATTTTTTCAACGCATCGAGACCCGAAAAGTATCTGTTGACGGACATCCAGGTACGTGGAAAACTTCTCCCGACTCTTGTTCACCTTACACCGTCGGGCTACATCGTCGAAACCGGATTATATGAGCTGCCTGATGAACGGTCGGCAGCTCTGCTTAAATCCGTGAATCACGTACTCGCTGTCATCGCGGAGTCCAGTGATTTGGACACATTATTTTCCCGGGTCACAGAAGAACTTCGTCACTTTCTGCGAATTGATCGGGTGATGCTATACGAATTTGATGACCAATGGAACGGGGAAGTCAAATCAGAAAGCAAAGCAGCAGCGCTTGAGTCATTTCTAGGATTACATTTTCCATCGACAGACATCCCGGAACAAGCACGCTTGTTGTACACCCGAAACTGGCTTCGGACGATACCTGATGTCAACTATGAGCCGGTAGAAATTATTCCTCCCTGCGGACCTGGAACCGCACGACCGCTTGACTTGAGCGACAGCGTATTACGAAGCATCTCGCCGATACACATTGAATACCTGAAAAACATGGGCGTCTCCGGTACGGTGGTGATGTCACTGATTGTGAATGGAAAGCTTTGGGGACTTGTAGCCTGCCATCATTACCAAAAGCATCAATTGAGTCTTGAGGAGCGCTACTTGTGTGAAATGTTCGCTAAAATTTTGTCTAGCAATATTCAGCGGCTTCTCGAGCTTAAAAGAAATAATTATATCCGTGAACGACAAAGCATCCTGCACCGGATGAACCTCAATATTCTGAAGATGCGGAGTATGGCAAAAGCGCTTGTCGAATCAGAACCTCTCCTGACCGAACTTCTTCCATGTGATGGCGCGGCCGTAGTCAACGGAGACGAGATTTCATCAATCGGGCTTGCGCCTGGTCGTGAGTTTATCGCGAATCTGATTACGTGGCTGGAGCAACGCCATACGTTTGACATATTTTACACCCACCGCCTGCCCGATCAGTACATGCTCGGGCAAGACCCCTATGCGATCGGTTTATTGTCGCTGCGCCTCGCTAAGAATTCGAAATCATTTTTGTTATGGTTTCGAAAAGAACGCATTCATCACCTGAACTGGGCCGGCGACCCGCATAACAAAGTATTGATCGACCCGGCTACCCTGAAGCTAAGTCCAAGAAGATCATTTGCCCTTTTCAAGGAAGCGATCCGGGGAGAATCTAAACCCTGGAACGAGTACGAGGTTGAGCTTGTGCTTTCGCTTCGTATTTACATCCTTGAATTCATGTCCTATGAAAAAACAAGGCTGGAGAGCATGGTTAATGAAAAAACTAAACAGCTCGCCGTCGCCTTAAAGACAGCAGAAGAAAGTCGTGAACTTGCGGAACAAACCGCGGCACTCAAGTCACACGTGCTCGAGTCCATGTCACACGAAATACGAACGCCATTGAATGGCATCATGGGCATCACCCATGCGCTTAAAGCACAACTGAAGGATCATACTGCTACCCAGTATATTGACTTGATTGAAAAAAGCAGCGCCCGGTTATTACAAACACTAACGTCGATTCTGGAACTTGCCGAACTGGAAGCGAATAAAAAGAAATTTCAAATCCAGCGCTGCGCAGTTGATGAACTTATGCAGGAAGTGACGGAAGTGATGAAACCTCTCGCGGAGTCGAAGGGTTTGTCCATGGAGTTTAATAAGAACGGATACACGTATGTCAGCGAAGGTGATCCAAGTATGATCAGCCAGATCTTTTTCAATCTCATCTCAAATGCCATCAAGTACACACAATCGGGCGGCATTACGGTTAATCTGAGCGAAAAGAAAATTGATGAGATTGTCTATGTAAGCGTCAATATCAGCGATACGGGCATTGGCATGTCAGAAGAGTTTATGACCCGGGCTTTTGAGCCGTTTACCCAGGAAAGCATGGGCTTGTCCCGAAATTATGAAGGTGTGGGATTGGGACTATCGATTACGAGAAAATATATCGACATGCTCGGTGGTTTGATTATGGTTGAGTCTCAAAAGGGAAAGGGCACCAATTTTGAAATATTACTTCCTAAAATTTTGCCGTCATGAAGAGTGTACTGATTGTTGAGGATGATTATATCAGTCGCATAGCTTATGAGCTTTGTCTGAAGGATAATTTCGATGTTGTTCTTGAACCCGATCCGGACAAAGTGAAGGAGTTATATCAGCAAAGAAAGTTTGATGTTGTTCTGATGGACATCAACCTTGGACTCCAGGCGGTGAACGGTGGTGAACTGATGCAGGAACTCAAACAAAGCTCCCCTGAAAATCAAACTGTTTTTGTTGCCGTGACCGCTTATGCAATGCCCCGGGACGAAAAGCGTTTCAGGGACATGGGCTTCAATGGATTTTTAAGCAAGCCGGTGAATTACTCCGCATTGGCGCAATACCTCCAACATGTGACCGGATGATTGGCGAACGACTCAAGATCGCAACGGCAGTATTGCACCGTAACGTGGAACAAATTCTGCTCAGCGACAAAATTCTTTCCGGAACGCTGACGCTTGCTGACTATCGGTTCCTTGTTCAAACTTTGTACACCTTTCATGCGCGTTATGAAGATGCGGTGATGGAGTTTGCATCCCTTCTTGTCGGTGAAGAATGTCTCACGGGACGACGAAAAAAAGTATGGCTTGAACAGGATGCCGAAAGACTCGGGATTGATCCTGAACCCGCGAAGAAGGCAGATCTGAATCCTGCTTCTGCAACGGGGTGGCTATACGTGATGGAAGGAGCAACACTGGGAGGCCAGGTCATTGAGCGGCATCTGAACACCAATGCCGTGATTGCAGCGACAGGAGCTTCACGGTACTACCGGGGATATGGAACAGAAACAGGCAGGTATTGGAAAGCATTTCGCGAAACGATCGACAATCTTCCGTTAAACGAGGAAGATTGCGAAAACGTCATTGGAGGTGCTAACGCTGCCTATGCCAGGCTGATAGAACTGGGGAAAGAACTGAAGCCTACGGCTTCTGCATAACAAAGCGAAAATACTCCTTGCTGCCTTCCTTCAACATTCGGTGAAAACGTGAACCAACCACGCCTGCAAATTCCGAGAATTGCTTTTGCCAGCGGCCAGGAACTATCTCGCTGATCAGTTTTTTCTTTGACTCATCTTCCGCTTCAATAGACTCCACCACATTCTTGCTGATGTTCTCTGTACTGATGAGTTGAAGACCACTCTCCTTCAGCTGCTGTTCCAAAATGCGCATCTTGTCGGTATCACGAAAATCAACCATGACGAAGTATCCCCCGGGCCGAAGCACCCTTTTTACCTCTTTTAAAAACTGGGGGACTGAGCCATATGCATGACAAGACTCCACATTGACGACAACGTCAAAGGAAGCATCCGCGACAGGAATTGATTCCGCGCTGCCCTGAATGAATTTCAAGTTGGGCAGCTGGTGCATTTTATTAGAAAGATCAACTGCACTCTGCGCCAGATCCATTCCGACATAAGATGCGGGCTTCATAGCTCCTGCGAGATATTTTGCTCCGCCTCCCCTGCCGCTTCCAACTTCGAGCACCTGCTTGTTTTCAAGCCCCACCTTGGCTGCCAGGTAGTGATACATCTGAAGGGCAGTACGCTGAAGTTTCGCATCACCTTCGTGCACAATTGGCTGCTCATCAGGACCAGGCACGTAGCCGTAGTTCATGTAATGCCATTTGCTCTCCTGAATCCTTTTCGCCAATGATTCATAAATCAACTTGGAGCTTAATCGCTTGAACCACGCATAGCGCTTGAGGACGGACATGATGGGTTTAATCATCGTAATTAGGGGTTAGCAAGATGCAAGGTAACACCCCAGAAGCCAATAACCAATTGTTTACCTGATGCCACCATAACATATGTACTTCTTCTCCAGATAGTCATCCATACCATACTTAGACCCCTCGCGGCCAAACCCTGACTCTTTCACACCTCCGAAGGGAGCGACTTCTGTTGAGATGATGCCTTCATTTACGCCAACCATGCCATACTCCAGTGCTTCCGCTACACGAATGCAACGATTCAGGTCGCGCGAATAGAAATAAGCAGCGAGCCCGTACGATGTATCGTTTGCCATCTCAATAGCTTCCGCCTCGGTTTCAAAACGGAACACGGGCGCAACCGGCCCGAACACTTCTTCCTGCGCAATCATCATGGAGGAGTTTGCATCGACTAATACCGTGGGCTGAAACACCAACCCTGCAGCCGTATTCCCGCCGGTCGCAACCTTTGCGCCTTTAGATAACGCATCCGCAATATGCATCTGCACTTTCTCAAGTCCGCGGTTGTGAATTAAAGGACCTATCTGAACATCCGGCCTCATGACATCGCCCGTCTTCAGATGACTCACGGCATCCACAAACTTCTCCACGAATTCATTGTACACCTTGTCTTGAACGAGGACGCGATTGACGCAAACACAAGTCTGTCCGTTATGTCTGAACTTCGAAGCAACGGCGCCCTTCACAGCTGCGTCGACATCCGCATCATCAAATACAATGAACGGAGCGTTGCCACCCAGTTCAAGTGTAATCTTTTTCAATCCTTGCGAACACTGGGCCATCAATATCTTTCCAACGCGAGTTGACCCAGTAAAGGATACTTTTCGAACCAACGGATCTTCACACAGGAGCTTTCCAATTGCACTGTGTTCTGTTGAGGTAACGACATTGAACGTACCTGCCGGGAAGCCAGCCTCTTCTGCAAAAGAGGCAAGTGCGAGCGCAGTAAGTGGTGTCTCCGAAGCAGGCTTGATCACGATCGGACAACCGGCTGCAAGCGCGGGGCCCGCCTTGCGTGTGATCATCGCCAACGGAAAATTCCACGGTGTAATTGCGGCAACAACGCCGACGGGTTGTTTGATCACCATCAGGCGCCTGTCCACTGATGATGCGGGAATGATGTCGCCATAAGCCCGACGTGCCTCTTCAGCAAACCACTCAATGAAAGCAGCACCATAACTGACCTCTCCCAGACTCTCGGTGATCACCTTTCCCGATTCTATGGTCATCAGTTCGGCGAGTGCCTCACGATTGGCGAGAATGATTTCAAAAAGATTTCGAAGCAATTGTGCCCTTTCTTTAGCAGACAACAAACGATACGCCGGCCAGGCTGCATGAGCCGCCAGAATAGCTTGGCGAACGTCATGTTCATTCATATCCGGAACAGAAGCAACGACTGCGCTATTGGACGGATTGCGTACCTCAAACGTTCTGTTTGTTTCTGAAGACACCCATTTTCCGCCTGCAAATGCATGATTTCTGAGCAAGGAAGAATATTTCATACCCCTATTTAAGTAAATGATACCCAGCATAAAAATTATCGGTCCGGCACCAAGGCCAAAGCTGCGGGATTTTTTGTACATTCAACTATGCGCAAATGGTGGCTTCTTGTTCTTGTGTTGCTCTTCGGTTCCTGCCACCGTGGGATCAGGACTTTTGAACAAATCCACCGCGAACCGCTGCTCACGGCCGGAGTACTGGTTATTCATACCGAATTGATAGAATCGAGCAAACACGTCATCGACCTGTTCAATAGTGATTTTACGCTGTTCGGACAGATCTCCAGACAAGGCACCCAGCTTCCCCGGTTCGATCTGCTTCGACATAATATCCTTGCTTACTACCCGGAGTACCATGTCATTCATTTTCTCGCCCGGCCGAAAAGCGATAGCCTGTACGTTGTAGACTTTGGTTCCGGTGAGAAACTGGTCAGAAAAAACCAGCTTACAGAGTTCCTCGGCTTCGACGATTACATCTTGCGATACTATTCCATGCCGCAAACAGAAAATCCGATTCGGACACAACCTTTTGACCAGGCACCAACTCTACAACTCCCGAATATCACGACGGCGTTCAGGCACATTCGCATTACCGGCGATTGGCTGGAGGTAACCTGCATCGACTCCTGCAACGGGTGCCCCGAAGGTACATCACTGAAGGGTTGGGTGCGATGGCGGAGAAACGATGACATCATTCTGAACTTGTACTATGATTGCTGAGTAATCTGCAGACTCTGTAAATTCATTACATCCCCTTCAGCCCGCTGGATTTTTAATCAAAATATTATTTGCTTCGCGCAAATCTTTTGTGGGTTAGACACGTTAATACCCATACTGTCGCTTCCGAAGCGGCATCAAAGATCACCTCAAAAAATACCTGATGGAGCAGATTGTATTGTGGAGCAAACAACAAAAAAACCAGATTCGAAAAGGCAAAAGAATGCGTCTCAAGCACTACGACGCACTCCGGGAAATCATACTTGGCCTGTTCGGACATAAAACCGAAATCACACTGAACGATTTATTTGAAGAAACGCGAACGATAGATCCGTCCACATTCGATGTCGACAACATTTATCCGATGCTGATACTCGTGAAAAACGATTTGGAGGCGCGCGGCATTCTGAAGATCAAGATCGATCAGAACAGAAACCAGGTCATCTCCCTGGCACCCCGAAAAAAACGATTGGCCTAGTTCCCAAAAGAAAAAGGAAAGCCGCGATAGTTGGGATCATAATCCTGCATCATTTTCATCGCAGGAAATAACTCATACCGTTGCAAAGAACTTTTCAGGAATTGTGGAACCTGCTCGCGCTTGTCCAGTAGTTCTGATAGTATGGCGCAGTTATACAACGCCTGTGCGGCAATCTGGTTTTTCGAACTTGAAGTCAGGGGAAGACACGCTTCGAGAGCCGCCGCATAATCGCCTCGTTCGATGGCTTTTCCAACCGGTTGAAATTCTTTACGCATGAACAATTCCCGCGTCCGCTGAAGCTTTCCGGGAAAATAGATCCTGAGAAATTCCTTCATGGTCTTTCTCGATACTGCCAGGGCATCATCCCGATTCTTGACCACGTTAGGGCCCGCTGCCAGAAGTCCGGAAAGTACACTGCGCGACGAATGTGTTTCCTGAGTCTGCAAGGGGTGCTCCTTCAACTCACCAAACATATCATATACCTGAAATGTCATTTCATTCCGGATGTCATAAAATGCCTCCTTTGACTTCCCGGATTCCGAACGGCTGACGACAACATCGGTTTGAATGAATTCAACATTATAGTGGTTCAGGAATATCACGTGCGTGGCATTCGTCTCCTGGCGCAGGACCTGCACAAGGCTGTCCCGGGAGGCTCGCGACAACTTAGAAAAACCTGACGGAAAAACTTCAGCAGATGCCTTCAAGGTACTCTGATCAATCTCAGATTTCATCTCCACCAGTACGGCGCGAATGATTCCGTCAAACAACGCCTCCTTACTATCGCGGTAACTTGCCTTGCTGACGTCATAGGCATCTACCAGAATAACTTTAGCAGGAATGGGCGCCAGTACCTCTGTGGGACTCGTGCGGATGAAGCTGTCCACTGGTTTCATGGTGACGCAGGAACACAGTGCAAACAATGGGAGCATCAACAGAATTCTCATGAAGCAAAGTTGATGAATTTAATGAAATTTCCATAGACAAGGCAGCGCCAGAGCGCATCCATATGAGCAGCGCAAAGCCAGGAGGACGAGTCAGGAACAACTCACCGACTCCGCGGTCTGATCAAATACACATGATCTCTGAATAGAATCCGAACGGATCGGTTCTCGAGGTGCGCAAATTCAAGGGCATTACCAAAATACCCGATCAATTCTTCATTCAAAGGAACCTCCCGGTCCGAATCATTGCAGACAACGAGGTGACGCTCGAAATAACGCGCCAATACTGCCTTTGAAGTAAACCGTTCATAAAACCATAATCGAAACATCATTCACTTTAAAAACTTTTGATTCCTGCCGATACCCCAAAATTCATGATGACCGGGTTGCTTGTCTTTGTATTCTGCAACTGATACACCGACCCATGCTCATGCACGTTGATACCATATTTCAACTCGGCCTGGAGTTGCACAAATACCTTTCGTGAGAGCGGCACATAAATCAGAACACCGCCTCCTGCAGTCAGGCGTGTGGTGACCACCTTACCCAAATAGGAATTTTCTATTATCTCGACTGAGGCCTGGTCCTCATCCGTTGGATTCAGATCGGGATCATCTGCGCTGTTTCCTGCGGTACAGCCCGCCACACGTTGTTGTGCGTCACTTGAACCAGACGTCGCAGCACTGCCGTGATTTGCCGGAATGGTATATGTCCCCGTCAACCTGTTTCGGTGTCCTGCAATACCGAGCGAGACGTAGGGCTTGAAATATGGAGATCCCTTGGGAGCTATCGCCTGAAGAAAATGAAATCGAAATCCAAGTTCTGATTCAACGAGCTTAACCCGATTTGATGTAAAAGAGGAAGTCTGATACAACCCTTGCCGAAAACTTGTCTGAAAAACTTTTCCACCGAACAATACACCGACATTCCATCCGGATTGATGAACACGCAACGAAGCTAACTCCGGAATATCACTTCGAAAGTCAAATGTTCTTATTCCAATGCCGGATTCCAGGCCAAGGAAAAGTTTTGATGAATTTGAATAATAATACTGAGCCAGCGTGAGCGGAGCTGCCACGCAAAGAAGTACCGCCGTGAAAATAAAGCGCATCGTGTAAGTTTAAAGCCGTTACTAAAGACGACTCAAACTTACAATACACGGTAACGGAACAGCTACGCGTTTTCATGATTTACACTCCGTAAAAAAGCGTATTTCAATGATGTCGTCTCTTCCATTTGCCAGGCTGCGGAAGCGATTTATTAAAAACGGCGTCATCATGGCGTTCATCTGCAGCGGTGTGCTAACATTTTCCAAAATCCGGACTCTTTCAAATTGTTTTTCTTGACCTTTCGCTGGGACAATAAATGATAATGATCTCTACCGCAGGAATGACCGCCATGAAATTGTTACATACTTGGTCAGTTGTTCTTCGATCAGTCAATCAATAAAGGTCGGCTGGATCAGAAGTCCTCGTCGGGCGGGTAAGATGCGCGAAGCTTGTCCTGGTATATCTTCAATAACCGTTCATACAATCCATCCTCACGCTGATAGCCTGTAATCGTCACACGTTCTTTGCTTGACGTTCGGTTCGTGATGGGCTGAATCACGTAACTCACATTCATTCCCATACGCATCATCGCCTGAATTTGATTGGTGAAGTAGTTGTTATTGACCTGCAGGTTACATACTTCAAACGTACGCCTGGTATCGTCTTTAATAATCTCCCAATTTTTGGAATTCATAATTATTTGACTTTGACTGTATTCTGCTGTTGCTCATACCTTCAGGCGATCAAGCCGTTTCAGCAAATTTGGATGACTGTAGTGTACCGTTTCGTAGAGCCAGTGTGTTCGCATCGTACTGAGGGAATCAATAGACAGCTTCTTCAGGGCGATTGCCAATGACTCCCCGTCATACGTCATCCGCGCATATGCGTCAGCCTCGTATTCAAATTTTCTGCTCAGCATGTTCATAAGGAACCCAACTACTGCTGAGACCGGTGAATAAAGCAAAGCAAACGCGATGAGATTGAGATGAACTGACCATTCTGTCCCGCCGAGCGCAAGCGAAAGTTCGCGACTGAATATCATCTGTGACAGTATAAAAAGCGTGATGAAGATCTGAACGATACTGATAACAAGATTGGAAATAATGTGTCGCTTTTTGTAATGGCCAACTTCATGTGCCAATACCGCAATCAGTTCCGGAATCGTATGATTGGAAATCAGGGTGTCGTAGAGGACGACCTTTTTTCTTGATCCAAGGCCCGCAAAAAACGCATTTGCTTTGGCACTGCGTTTCGAGCCATCCATCACGTACACATTATCCAGCGGGAAACTCACTTTGTTCGCGTAGGCATCGATGGCGCTTTTCAGGTCGCCGGACGGAAGTGGTGTTAATTTGTTGAATAAGGGCAAAATGAGCGAAGTGTAAAAAACATTAAGACCAACAATAAAGACAGCGGATGCAAGACCAAACCAAAGCCAGAACATGGCGCCGATGACTTGAATGCAATAAAACAACAAGAAAAGCAATGGTGCGCCAATGAGCACAGCGAGGAAGTACCCCTTTACTTTATCGCTGATGAACGTTTTCAAACTGGTCTTATTGAAACCAAAACGGGCTTCAATAACGAAGACGGAGTATAACTGAAATGGAATCGACAAAACATCTGCTGCCAGCAATACCACTAAAAAAAACAGGAGTCCCCGGAGCATGGAATCGGATACAAAACCAAGAAGCCAGATATCCAGTTTTCCGTAAAGCCCGAATACGAGGACAAGAATCCCGAAGACGTAGCTGAAACAGGAAGTCAAGAAAGAGAAACGGGTTCGTGTTTGAAAATAGGCTACCGACGTTCGGTATTTCTCCGCGTCATAAAATCCAACCAACTCCGCAGGAACGTCCTCGCGCTGCGCTCGAAGATTAAGGTATTCGAGCCATTGCCCAACAACAAATTCGAACGTCAGGATACCGATGATGATGGAGAAGATGGATTCAGCCTGCATAGTATGAGAATTCGAAAAGATACGCAATAGTTTCGCTGATCAGGAAATTTGTTCTGTCTTTTCAATCGCGACCTCGATGTCTTGTTTATCAGCATGAAGTTCATGCGCTTCGTTTTCCGGAACCTCGCGTCTGTTGAGATGAAGACGAATGAAAATTGGAAAATGATCCGAACCAATACCCGGAAGCCGGCGAAGATCAATAAGTTCGAAATGACTGGAACAAAACACATGGTCCAGGGGCCAGCGCAAAAGAAAATACTTCGCATGGAAGGTATTGAAAAAACCCCTGCCCCGCCTTGGATCGAGCAGGCTGGAGATTTTCATAAACAATTCCGTTGTATAACTCCAGGCAACATCGTTCAGATCACCAGCAACAACAACCGGCACATCAAGTTCTTTGGATTCGCGCCCGACAATCAGTATTTCAGCATCTCTTTCCGTCGAACGGGAATTTTCCCCGGGCACTGGCGGTTCGGGGTGCAATCCGTAAAAACGCACAAGATGTTTTCCGAACTGAATATCGGTCACGATGGATGGGATTTCGCGTGATATGAGAAAACGAATACGCGGCTTGACTAATGGCAGCCTGGAACATAACAGCATGCCGTATGTATTGGGAAGCGGACATTGCAGACGATAGGCATAATCTGAACCAATGGCTCTGGTGATTTCACTGACCCAGTTCGCATCCGTTTCCACCAGGAGAAATAAATCAGGGTTCGCATTCCTGATGCTGGTGATACACCGTTGGTAATCTCTGTTACCCTGGAAAACATTTGCGATCATCACAGAAAACCCTTCCGTTTGCTTACACCCCTTCAATTGCACGCGGCTCAGTTTCGTATAGGGAAACACAAGTGTGGCGAGATAGCCAAAGTTGATACACAAGGCAAACAATAAGGTGAGTTCAAACCACTCGACCGTGAGGAAGAATACTATCGCGATAATCAATACCAAATTCAACACCAGCATCTGTGCACGCGGATAGTCCCACACGCGAACAAGCCAGTGATCGGAGCGAACGAGAGGTAACAGCGATAGCAGAATCAAAACGACTGACGCAGCGAGAAGCGCAATATTCATAAAAAAGCAAAAGGTGCCGAAGCACCTTTTTTTATGTTAATGAAACTCAGACACCGAGGAACCCCGCATGTGAGCTTTGAGTTCATTCTCTGACGCCCTGATCAATTTTAACGATTCCAAATCCACATGGATGCGTTCACGCACATACTCCGGACTTCTCACATCATTTCTCTCCGGGTAACCCACTTGTAGTTCTGGATAATCGCGTACACTGCTTTTGCTTTCGTTGCTCATAGTTGCTGTTCGTTTAGGTTACACATGGACTTTCGCCCGCGTCCGCGGGAACAACTATAAATAAAAGGCTATGCCGTCGGGTTGAATCAGCAGCTGAAGACGGCAAACGCCGCTGCCGACAGAAGAGCGTAGAATTCTTTCCTCAAGCGGCTATTGAAGCAGTTGAGCAAGCGCCTCACGGGTCTTAGAAAATGAAAATCCTGCTATTGCTTCATCCATCATCCGTTGAATGTCATCGAGGCAAAGATTTCCAATGGAGCCTTCGTGCGTATGTTGGACAGAGACCCCGGGATGAAACTGGTTGTTTTCAATATCCAAACCGACTTTCTTGTACGCATCGCGGAAAGGCATTCCATTTAATACCAGTTTATTGACCTCCTCAACGCTGAACAGATATTTATACTTTTCATCGTCAAGGATGTTTTCTTTCACACGGATTTGTGACAGCATGAGTGAGAGCATGCCGAGACAATCTTTCAAAGACTGGATGGCCGGGAAAAGTTTTTCTTTCAACAACTGCAAATCACGGTGATATCCGGAAGGTAAATTGGCGAGCGTCAATGAAATTTCGTTGGGCAACGCAACGATCTGATTACAGCGCGCACGGATGATTTCGAACACATCCGGGTTCTTCTTGTGGGGCATGATGCTCGATCCTGTAGTCAGTTCATCCGGAAAAGAAATGAATCCGAAATTCTGATTCATGAACAGACAGGCGTCCATCGCCATGCGGCCGATGGTTGATGCAATATTCCCCATAGCCGTCGCTACAATACGTTCTGTTTTTCCACGGCCCATCTGCGCATAGACTACGTTGTAGTTCAGCTCTTCAAACCCCAGCAGACGCGTAGTCATTCTCCTGTCCAAAGGAAAAGACGAACCATAACCCGCGGCAGAACCCAACGGATTCTTGTTGCAGACGCGGTAAGCTGCCTGAACGGTGATGAGATCGTCAACAAGGCTCTCTGCATAGGCAGAAAACCAGAGCCCGAAAGAGGATGGCATTGCCAGTTGAAGATGGGTATATCCGGGAAGTAAATGATTGCGGTGTGCTTCAGCTTGCTTCAGGAGCAATTGAAACAAGTTGTGAACTTCGCTCACGATGATCTCCATTTCGTCCCGTAGATACAACTTGATGTCGACGAGAACCTGATCATTCCGCGAGCGACCACTGTGTATTTTCTTTCCTGCGTCGCCTAAAGTTCGCGTTAATTCCAATTCAACCTGAGAGTGTATGTCCTCGACTCCCTCTTCTACCTTGAACGATCCCTCTTTGATCCGCTGATAAATCTTTCGCAGTTCATCACTGAGCAAATGCATTTCCTTTTCCGGAAGTAGTCCGACGGAAGCCAGCATACGGATGTGCGCGAGTGAGCCGAGAACATCGAACGGCGCAAGGTACATATCCATCAGCTGGTCCTGCCCGACGGTGAATCGCTCCACTTCGCGGAGAGAAGCCTTATCTTTTTGCCACAGTTTCATAGGCTAAGGTTACAAATTTTCAATCAGACGAACGTAGGTATCAATACCCTGACTGAGCTCATTCACAAAGATGAATTCATCAGCAGAATGCGAACGCGCCGAATCCCCGGGGCCGATCTTGACAGAGGGCACGGGAATCAATGCCTGATCGGACGTCGTCGGCGAGCCGTACAAAGATAATCCCAGTCTTCTTGCCGATTGAACCAATGCGTGATCATCATCAATCCCCGATGGTCGCATGCGCAAAGACCGGGGCTTTACTTCACTGCGTACATTTGCACGAATCACTTCGAGAACTTCCTCCAGCGTGTATGCATCGGTGACGCGAACGTCGACGGTAAAATCGCATGTTGCAGGGACCACATTATGTTGCTTTCCAGCGTTGACCACCGTCACCGTCATTTTCACCGCGCCGAGCACAGGCGAAATTTTCGGAAACTGATATTGACGGATCCATTCGAAATCCTTCAGCGCCTCATAGATGGCGTTAATGCCCTCTTCGCGCGCGGCATGGCCAGGCTTCCCTTTCGCCTGACAATCAAGAACCATCAGCCCCTTTTCTGCGACTGCCATTTGACAAAGTGTAGGCTCTCCCACAATGGCACAGTCAATCGAAGGCAACAGACCCAAAATACTTTCAATACCCTGGGTGCCGGAAATTTCTTCTTCCGCCGTTGCCGCCATAACGAGATTATACTTTAAATCCTGACGATGGTAAAAGTGCAGGAACGTTGCCAGCAATGAGACCAACGGCCCGCCCGCATCATTGCTGCCCAGACCAAATAACTTGCCGTCCTCAATCGCGGGAGAAAACGGGTCTCGCGTGTAGCCTGGGTTAGGCCGGACGGTATCGTGATGAGAATTCAATAATAAAGTCGGACGATTGCTGCTGAAATGTTTACAGGTCGCCCACACGTTATTACCATGTCGCTGACAGGGAATCTGATGCGCATGAAAAAACGATTCAAGAATGGCAGCAGTCTTATCCTCTTCCCGGCTGTACGAAGGCACTGCAATGAGTTGCTGCAGCAAATGAAGAGCGATGTTGGATAAGTCTTCCAAAGCTATTGGGTAATAAGCGTTCCTTCTGTTTCCTGACGAATGTTGCCAAGCAAACCAGTGGCTTCACCGATAAGCACTTCG